>Ga0209633_10001128_pt1 | contig 28725 bp, 26 predicted proteins | sample Cruoilmetagenom1_FD_187290 | JGI IMG/M metagenome (GOLD analysis project Ga0209633, IMG submission 187290) | Oil polluted marine microbial communities from Coal Oil Point, Santa Barbara, California, USA - Sample 1 (SPAdes) (version 2) | ecosystem: Environmental > Aquatic > Marine > Oil seeps ... | reverse complement strand
TTGCTCTAGCTTGAAGGACATCGGGGAGAGTTCCTACTCCCGCTTCGAGTCTTAGATCTGCCGCTTCAAGGCTGGTCTCAGCCTCTTCAAGATTAGTTTCATCGGCTATCACCAGTGCTTTACTACCTATATAGTCATAGAAACTAACAACTACTTCATTCAACACGTTCTGAATTGCCTGATTCTGGTTCCAGTTAGCATTTACTAGAGCAAGCCTCGCGGCGTCAATCTCGGCTTCCCTACCACCAAAATCCAGCAGAAGATAATTCAAGGAGAGTCCGACATTTCCATATTGTTCACGAAATGCATCAGCACCAGTAGAAGATCCTCCATCTCTTGCATAAAAGTATTCGGCAGATCCAGTTATCTGAGGATAGTAAAGTCCTCGTGCTTCAGCCCATGCTGCCGCAGCTGCTCGAGCGTCTTCCCAAGCTATTTGAGTAGTAGGGTTATTAGCTAGAGCTATATCTACAAGTTGTGAAAGTCTGAGGCTGCCAGCATCAGGCTCTAGCTCAATTGGTATAGTTGGTAATTCTTCTAGTTCAAAAGATTTTTCCTGCTCTTTTTCAGTCGGAACCCATTCTTCCCCAGGGGCAGGAGAGGCTTCTTTGTAAGGATCAAATTCTGGAGCACCATGAGAACAAGATATCAAGTAGAAAGCAAGTAAAATTGCGCAGTATTGGTAAACAAATTTTGATTTAAGCAAATCGAGTCTCCACCCAAACAACAAGCGATTAAACTATGAAATTGTTATGATCCCGTCCTTTAAAATTAATATGAAGACTGGAAACAATAATATCCTACTCAAACTATCACAAAATAACTAGTGTTTATTAAGCTAGAAACGACTGTGTTATTAGAAAGTAAATCAAGATTCTCTATAGTTACTAGATTCAATGAGTTCTTTTAATTTCTGTCCCGGATCAGTTGCTTTCATAAATGTTTCGCCGATCAAGAAAACATGGACACCTTCAGCTCTAAGTCCATCTATATCCTTTATAGAGCCTATGCCGCTTTCCGCTATAACTATTTTATCTCCAGGAACCTTTTTAGAGAGATTTATTGATACGTTTAGATCAACGTCAAAAGTTCTTAAGTCTCTGTTGTTAATGCCAATTATTCTAGCGTCAGCTTCGAGTGCTCTGTCTAATTCTTCAGCGTCGTGAACTTCAACTATGGCGTTCATCTCAAGTGAGTGTGTAAGTTCTATAAGATCTTTTAGATCCCTTTGATCCAATGCGGCTACTATAAGAAGGAGCGCATCTGCCCCGAAGAGTCTGGCTTCATAAACCTGATATGGGTCGATTATAAAATCCTTTCTGAGAAGAGGCGTATCAACTTCTGCTCTTATATTCTTAAGATATGTGAGACTACCTTTGAAATATTTCTCATCAGTTAGAACAGATATGGCTGAAGCACCACCCGCACTATAGCTCTTAGCTATTTCCACAGGATCAAAATCTTCCCTAAAGACTCCTTTTGAAGGAGATGCGTGCTTAACCTCAGAGATAATTTTTAGCTCACCCTTTGGATTAATAGCATCAAAGAAATCTCTTGTGGGAAGCGCACCTTTGAGTTGCTCAGTTATTAATTCTAACGGAAGTGAGTTTTTCGATTCCTTAATTTCAGTGGATTTATTTTCGATTATTTCATCTAAAATCATTTTCAGGAATTATCCCCGCATTAAGTAATATCTACTTTTTTGTGAACTCTACAAACTCATTTAATTTTAAAAGTGCTTTACCTGAATCCAAAGAATCTATTGCTCTATCAAATGCCTGGATGAAATCGGAGTCTGCGTCTGAGACATAGATGGCTGCTGCTGCGTTAAGGAGCGCAATATCTCTTCTGGCTTCTTTTTCCTCACCTTTAAATATAGATAGTATAATTTGAGCGTTTTCTTCAGGAGTTTGACCGCCTCTCAGCTCTTCCAATTTTCTTTTCTTCAAGCCAAGCTCTGAGGGATCAAACTGATATTTCTTTACCATACCGTCTCTGAGCTCTGCAACTACTGTCTTCCCAGTAACGGTGAATTCGTCCATTGCATCAGATCCATGAACGACCATAGCACTTGAATGGCCTAAGTTTCTTAACACTTTTATTATAGGGTCAAGTAAAGCTTCAGAGTACACGCCCATTACCTGATGTTTGACTCTGGCGGGATTTGAAATCGGGCCCAGAATGTTGAAAATAGTGCGGATACCCATTTCTTTCCTTGGTACCGCAACATGTTTCATAGCCGGGTGATAAAGTGGGGCAAAGAGAAACACTATTCCAATTTCCTCCAAACATCTCTGTGCATGAGGAATTGAGTAGTCTATATTGGCTCCTAAAGCTTCAAGCACATCTGCACTACCAACTGGGCTAGAAACAGAGCGGTTACCGTGTTTTGCTACTGCAACCCCCGCCCCCGCGACGATAAAAGAAGCCGCAGTTGAGACGTTGAAAGTCCCATGATGATCCCCTCCTGTTCCGCATAGATCAACTACAACATCACTAGAAGTTTCAATTCTATTTGCTTTATCAAGCATTACTTTGGCAGCCCCAGTAATCTCGGAAACAGCTTCGCCCTTCATCCTGAGTGCTGTTAAGAAGGATGATATTTGGCTTGGTGTTGCACCGCCTTCCATTATCTGCTCTACAACTTCCGCCATTTCATCTTCTTCAAGATCTATATGTTCAATCACCTTATTAATAGCTTCATTTATCATAATTAAAGATCCCCTTTCTCCTTTGCCTCTCTTATCTTATCAAGTATGCCGTTAATAAAAGAACCCGATTCCTCCGTACCAAATTTCTTACCTAGTTCCACAGCCTCGTTTATGGTAACAGGGGGCGGTATGTTGCTCAAGTATAGTATTTCATAGATTGCAATCCTCAGGATGTTTCTATCAATTGTGGGCATTCGTGTAAGACGCCAGTGCTGAGAATAAGTAGCGATAATATCGTCTATGCTAGCTAAATTCGAGCATGAGCCCATTATAAGAATCGAAGAAAATTCTTTAGTATCCTCATCAGAGGGATTGTCATTTCTATCCCAGAAAAAAGATAACAACTCCCCTACATCTTCTGAATCAGAAGAGGACTCTTTTAATGAATCGAATTGATATAGAAATTGGAGCGCAAGCTCCCTAGCCTGTCTCCGTGTACCCATATAGTAGGTTTTTACCCTTTTTTAAAAAGTGATTTGGCAAGATTAGACATCTCAATTGCGGAATATGCAGCTTCCGCGCCTCTGTTTCCGGCTTTAGAGCCTGCTCTCTCTATTGCCTGCTCAAGTGTTTCGGTGGTAATAACACCGGAGGAAACCGGTATATTGTGATCAAGCCCAATAGAAGCAAGCTGACTAGTAACTGTAGAAGCCAGGAAATCAAAATGTGAAGTTTGACCTCTAATAATTGCACCCAGTGCTATTATAGCATTATATTTTTTTGATCCTGCTGCCTTTTTTACAGCAAACAATATCTCATAAGAACCAGGAACTTTAATTATATCTATGTCTTTATCTGAAGCATTATGTCGGTTAAGGACATCAATAGCTCCGCTCATTAGTCTTTCAGTAATGAAATCGTTAAACCTGCTAACAACTATCGCAAATTTAAGACCTTTTGCATCTAGTTTACCTTCATATATCTGAGGCATAAAAAACCTCCTTCCTAGTCAACCATCGACAGAAGGTGACCGAGTTTATCCTTTTTAACCTTTAAATATTCTGAATTTCTAACGTTTGGTGGAATCTCAATAGGAACCCTTTCTACTATTTGTAGCCCAAAGCCTTCAAGTCCCTTTATTTTCTTTGGATTATTAGTAAGAAGTCTCATCTTTCTAACACCTAAATCACTGAGTATCTGAGCCCCTATGCCGTAATCCCTAAGATCAGGTTTAAATCCAAGCGCTTCATTGGCTTCAACCGTATCAAAACCGTCATCTTGAAGAGCATAGGCTTTAATCTTATTAACAAGTCCAATACCTCTACCCTCTTGTCTCATATAAAGAATGACTCCAGCACCTTCGTCCTCTATAATTTTCATTGCCTGTTTAATCTGAGGACCACAGTCGCACCTAAGTGACCCGAATACGTCGCTTGTAAGACACTCTGAATGTACTCTTACAAGAACACCATCTTCAGAGGATATCTCACCTTTTACAAATGCTACGTGATGTTGAGGGTCAATGTCACTTTCATAAACAATTATTTTAAATTCTCCATATTCTGTAGGAATATCAGCTGAAGCCGCCCTTCTTACAAGACTCTCCGCTCTAAGTCTATAGCTAATTAAATCGGCAATAGAGGCGATCTTGATATTATGAGTGTCTGCAAATTTTTCTAAATCAGGAAGCCTTGCCATATCTCCGTCATCATTCATTATCTCACAAATCACAGCAGAAGGTTTTAGACCGGCAAGCCGTGAAATATCAACAGAGCCTTCAGTGTGTCCTGCTCTAACCAAAACTCCACCTGGTCTTGAGATCAAGGGAAACACATGCCCGGGACGTATAAAATCTTCAGGTTTTGCATCTTCGGATATTGCCAAGTTCATGGTAGAGGCCCGGTCAAAGGCTGATATGCCGGTAGTAACTCCTCCCTGAACTGCGTCAATAGATATTGTAAATGCAGTATGTTGAGGTACAGAATTATATTCGGGCTTAATGGGCTGAAGCCCTATTTGGTCTGCATTCTCCTTTGTTAAGGCTAAACATATTAAGCCTCTGCCGTGTGTGGCCATAAAATTTATGGTCTCAGCATTAGCAAATTCAGCAGCAACAACTAAATCACCTTCGTTTTCTCTATCCTTGTCATCGACAAGAATCACCATTTTCCCTTCTTTTATATCGGCAATGGCTTCTTCTATTGTACAAATGGGCATTATATGGTTTTCACCCCTTAAATTATTACCCCGGATATAAATACCCCGGATTATGAACTCACCCCATAAGATGGGCTTATCCAACGTACAATATAAGCAACACACTAATTTTGTCAAATTAATACTAGGCTCAACCAGATCCTTAAAACGACCCTGAATTCTCTAATGAATTATTAATGTGATACCGTTTATATCTACTTTGACTCAACTTCTTCAATATCTAGATTACTTACCAGCTTGGCAAAAGTATCGTTATAGTAAATACTGTGGTCAGGAAAAACTATGAAGACGCCGATTTCATTGTGGCTATTTAGAAATGTTAGAGCCTTATCTTTACCCATAATAAACAAAGCAGTAGCATAGGCATCTGCTAATGTGCTACTGTCCTCGGTAACCACAGTCAAGCTTAAGAAGTCGCTTCCAGGTCTTCCACTCTCAGGAACAATAAGATGATGGTAAACAACTCCATCTATATTTACTGATCTTTCGTAACTACCACTGGTAGATATTGCCAAATCCTCTGATTTGGTAGTAAATGTAGCTATAGCCTCTTCGTTTTCAGGATTTCTTATAGCTACCTCAACTTGATCTCCAAATACATTTAAGTCTCCAGATAGTGACACTATGCCACTAGGAACACCTCTTTGCTTAAGAACCCTGACAGCTTGTTCTACAGCGTACCCTTTGCCTATTGCGCCTAGATCAATCATCATGCCTTTGTTTTTTAAATAAACTTTGTCACCTTCTATAATAAGGTCTTTGTAATTGACTAAAGATTTCGCTTTATCAACATAATTTATATTAGGCTCAGCCTCACTTTCTCTTCCGAACCGATACACTCCAATAGTCAAAGCTCCTATGGTGGGATCAAAAACTCCGCCTGTCTCTGACGCCACTCTCTTTGCTGTCTCTAGTACTTGGATTACCTGAGGGTCAACCATGACTGCTTTTACCCCAGCCATTTTGTTGATTTCCGAAATCTCACTATTGGGATTATAGTCGGAGAGCAAATTATCAAGCTCTTTAATTTTAGCAAAAGCAGCGTCTACATCTGTATTGTTGCCTCCATAAATCAGGACCCGCCCGTAAGTTCCCATATGGGACTGCACTCTTTCAATTGGCTCTAAATTATGAGACGAATGCAGACAAGAACCTAGAGCAATAATTGTAATGAGAAGCATGTAGATATTAAGATATTTCATCTAGTTTAGAATTATACTTCAAATCCTTTGAATTAGTATTGACTTAGCTCAAAGAAGCCTATAGTTTTTCAATAATGGAAAAGTTGTAATAAGTTTATATTATTGTTGTTTTCTCTTGGAGAAAAATCTATAAATGGTAATTCAGTGTGAGAATTGTAGACGTAGTTATAGACTAGATGATTCTAGAATTAAGCCGCCCGGAAGCAGTGTTAGGTGTTCAAAATGCGGGCATATATTCTTTGTATCTAAAGCGGAAGATCCTCACGATGAAAACAAATTAGTCACATCTCAAGAACCACATTTGCCTGAAGATTTTAAGGAGGAAATTGCCTCGGAAGAGGAAATTACTGAAAGTCTTGAAATAGAAGAAGATCTTCCTGAGGTCCCGCATGACCTAACCCAGGGTGACCTGACAATCAATGAAGAAAATAATGATACGGAAGACGAGTTAGTTGATTTACCAACTGAGCATGAAGAAAATCTAGAGGATTTTATTGATAAAGATATTGAGGAAGAATCCGGAACTGACATACAATCAGAAGAGCTTCTAACTATAGAAGAAGAGCTAGATAATAAGACAGAAATATCTGATATACAAGAGACTGATGAATCTATAGAAAATCCACCTGAATTATTTGAAGAAGGAGACGATTACAATAACGACAAAAATTTAGATATCGAGGAAGTTGATACGGATAAAAGTTTTGAGGAAGAGAATTACGCTGATTTCTCCCCATTACCTGAAAACGATATTGAGAGTAGCCCTTTAGACCAAGAAACTAGTACAATTGATAACAATGATCAAGAGGATTTCGATAACGGCGAAAAAGAAATCTCTTATGATGCATCAGCTGGGAAAATAACAAAATCAAATACTGGTATTGTCACAAAGTTTATTTATACACTAATCACTATCGCCGCTATTTTTACAATATTTATAGTAAGTCTTGTCATATTAATTAATGCTAAAATTCTTCCCAAAGGAACTCTATCCGGTCTTACCACAATCGTAGAATCCATTGTTCCATTAAAGTTAAATGAAAAAGAAACACCTAATATTATTATTTCAGAGAATCAGGGTAGATGGATGAACACTGTGAATGGTCCTGTGTATATAGTTTCAGGACAAATAACAAATGAATCTCAATCCCCTGTACACTATGTAAAATTGAGGAGTGAATATATAGCCGCTGAGAAAAAGCAGTATGAAGATACTTTTTATGCGGGAAACACATTTACAGACGTTGAGCTTAAAGTTTCTCCAATACAGAAAATACTTTCTAAATTAGACCAAAAAAATGGTGATATAGATGTGAATAATTCAAGAAAGCTTGCGGGACTTAACTACAATATACAGCCCGGAGAATCCATACCTTTCTTCACCGTATTTCCAGCGGAGGGAATAGTCCTTGGTTTAAGATACAACCTAGAAGTAATAGACTATAAAAAAGCGCCCTCAAATTGACTTTTTATATACAAACCGTCTCTAACTGACAGAAATAACTAGATTTAGCTTGCTAAGTCATAATGACTCAAGTAAAATAGACAGGATAATAGTAAATATTGGGGTGTTGCAACTCACTCAGATTTCTAAATATTATTAACATCTTATATTTATAGAGAGAGTAGTTCATTTAAATATTAAAAGCTATATTTTATATCAAAAAGGTGAGAGAAAATATGAAACCCACCCTTCTAAAAATTAGTGTAAGCCAAGATGGTCTCCTTCCTCAAGAAACGGCGGAAATTGCGACTTTAGAATTTCCAACTCTTCCAAAGAAGCTGCTAAACGCACTGGGGTTTGAGCGTGTTGACTCAAAGACTTACGTTGGAGTGCTTCCAGTATTTATTAATCTCGGAGAGAAAGAGCAAGAAATAGAGATTGAACTCGGCGTAACGCTCCCAGAAATGAGGAAGAAGATAATAGAGATTGTTAAAACGCCGGCCAGACTGGTATCTGTTGCAAATGCAAAAAAGGCAGAAGCTACTAAAACCACTAAGCGCAAAACTACACCTAAAGTAGAGACCGCAAAGGTTACAGAAAAGGCTGTTGCCGCTAAAAAAGGGCCCACCGCTAAAAAAGCTCCTGCCGCAAAAAAGGCTTCTCCTGCTAAACCAAAAGCAGCACCTAAAACAACAACTAGCAAGACGAAGACAAAGTCTCCAAAAACGGCCGCTACTAAGGCAACAACTACTAAAGCAAAAAGAGCAAAAAAAGGATAATTCAGAATGAGTAATAAAGAGGTTCTAGAATGTTTGACATTCGATGATGTTCTTTTAGTACCCGCATATTCTGAAATTTTGCCCAATGATGTAGATATATCCACCCAGTTAACACCAAATATTAAACTTAACATCCCCATAATTAGTGCTGCTATGGACACTGTAACCGAATCCAAATCAGCAATAGCGCTTGCTCAGGAAGGTGGGATTGGGATTATCCATAGGAATTTGGACATAGCTGAGCAGACCGCTGAAGTAAAGAAAGTAAAGAAATATGAAAGTGGAATGATTGTCAATCCTCTTACCGTTAAGCCTAATCACACTGTAAAAGATGCTCTAGATATAATGTTGAATCAGAATATCACAGGGCTGCCAGTTACAAAAGAAGATGAAACACTTCTAGGAATAGTAACGTTCAGAGATTTGAGATTTGAAAAGAACTTGGACTATAAAGTTAAACAAATTATGACTCCCAGAAAGAAGTTGGTTACTGTGAGGGAAGGTACAAACCTAGAAGAAGCCAAAGAATTGCTCCATAAGTTTAGAATTGAGAAACTTCCAGTCGTGAATGATGCCTTCAAACTCCGTGGCCTGATAACAATGAAAGACATTGAGAAGATAGAAAAACACCCTACCGCTTCTAAAGACAAGATGGGAAGACTAAGATGCGGGGCAGCTGTTGGGGTTGGGGCCGATACAGAAGAAAGAATAGATTCCCTTCTTAAAGTGGGTTGTGACGTAATTATAATTGATACAGCACACGGTCATTCAAAGAGGGTAATTGATACAATAAGTTCCATTAAATCCAACTTCCCTGGAATTGACATTATAGCTGGGAATGTAGGTACCGCAGATGGAGCTAAAGCAGTTATTAAAGCCGGTGCTGATGCTGTAAAGGTTGGAGTTGGCCCCGGATCTATATGCACGACAAGAATTATCGCCGGGATAGGAGTTCCACAAATATCCGCTATACAGGATGTCGCTCAAGCAGCAAGCAAGAAAAATATCCCAGTAATTGCAGATGGAGGCATCAAGTTCTCAGGTGATGTCGCTAAGGCAATAGCTGCCGGAGCAAATTCGGTAATGATAGGAAACTTATTTGCCGGAACAGACGAAGCTCCCGGAGAAATGATACTATTTCAGGGCAGAACCTACAAGGTCTACCGTGGAATGGGGTCAATAGAGGCTATGAAGAAGGGAAGTAAAGACAGATACGCACAGAATATAGGCGACGAAATGATAGATGCAAAGCTAGTGCCTGAAGGAATTGAGGGAAGAATACCTATGAGAGGCTCTATTGGCGGAGTTATTTACCAGCTCATTGGCGGGCTCCGAGCAGGAATGGGTTACACGGGATGCAAAACCATAAACGAACTCAGAACTAAAGCTAAATTTATTAAAGTTACAAATGCTGGTCTCAGAGAAGGCCACGTACATGATGTAATAATTACAAAAGAAGCTCCTAATTATCGGATTGAAAATTAGCAGCGCTTCTAGTTTTATTATCTGCACCAATAATTACAAAACTTTATCTCATCTAAAATAGAAAATGCACGATAAAATACTTGTTCTTGATTTTGGCTCTCAATATACTCAGCTTATAGCTCGAAGGACTAGAGAGCTTGGGGTTTATTCAGAAATTAAGCCTTTTAATACTCCAGTTGACGAAATCAAAAAAGCAGCGCCTAAAGCTATCATATTCTCAGGCGGTCCAGCTAGCGTATGGGATGAAGAATCTCCTACGATTGATCCGGACATATTCAATTTAAATATTCCAATTTTAGGTATTTGTTACGGCATGCAGATCACCACTCATATTCTCGGCGGTAAAGTAGAACGATCCGACAAACGTGAATTTGGTCCTGCCAAGCTTAAAATTATAGACCATTCAGATCTCTTAAAAGGTATACCTGATGGAAGTGATATCTGGATGTCACATGGAGACCGAGTTCTGGAACTCCCTCAGGGGTTCACTTCTATTGCAGAGAGCGAGAATTCCCCAGTAGCAGCAGTTAGAAATGAGAAGCTCAAGATGTACTGCACGCAGTTTCACCCAGAGGTTGTACATACTAAATACGGGAAGGAAATACTCTCAAATTTTATATTTAACATAGCTTCATGTAAGAATACTTGGACTTCCAAATCTTTTGCTGACAACACTATAAAAGAAATTAGAGAAAGAGTAGGTTCATCAAAAGTAATCTGTGGACTTTCAGGCGGGGTGGATTCAGCCGTTGCCGCAGTAATTATTCAGAGAGCTATAATGGAGAATCTCTACTGCATATTTGTAGACACAGGACTTATGAGATTTAATGAGTCTGCTGAAGTTGTTGACTCTTTTAGAGACATGGGCCTAAATCTAATACATGTTGATGCAACAAAGAGATTTTACGATAAACTCAGTGGCGTGTCTGACCCTGAGAGAAAGAGAAAAATTATTGGTGAAGAATTTATAAACGTCTTTGATGAAGAAGCCTCTAAAATAAATAATGTTGACTTTCTTGCCCAGGGAACTCTTTACCCTGATGTAATTGAAAGTGTCAGCGTTAAGGGCCCTTCCGCCACAATCAAATCACATCACAACGTAGGCGGGCTGCCGGAAAAGATGAATCTTAAGCTTGTTGAACCATTAAGGGAGCTATTTAAAGATGAGGTAAGAGCTGTGGGTTACGAACTCGGAGTTCCAGCGAATATTCTTAACCGCCACCCCTTTCCAGGACCGGGACTTGGTATTAGGATTATGGGTGAAATTACCAAAGAACGTGTAGAAATTTTAAGGCTTGCTGATTACATATTTATTGATGAGATCAAAAAGGGTGGTATATATGACGATATCTGGCAGGCATTTTGCGTATATCTTCCAGTTAAAACTGTAGGTGTAATGGGTGATGAAAGAACCTATGAGGATGTGATTGCACTCAGAGCTGTTACAAGCCTAGATGGAATGACCGCAAACTGGTCACGTATTCCATATGATATTTTAGAAAAAACTTCTGTCAGGATAATAAACGAGGTAAAAGGAATTAACCGCGTAGTTTATGATATATCAACAAAACCACCAAGCACTATTGAATGGGAATAAATCTTATAACTAATACTAAAATCAATTTGCCGGCTTTTTAAATACTCCAAAATCCCCAATTATAGAAACTAGTTCCCAAGAGTCCTTACCAAGATCTTTAAGTGTCTTTTCCATACCTTCAATGGCAGTAGTCCGTCTTGAGCTAGCGGCCTCTTTTGATACTGCGATGTCATGATCATTACTGCCTTGGAATAATGAATCTACTGAAACAACTTTATAATCCCATTTCATTCAGTCTCATCCTCTTCCACTGATTCAAGGTCTATTTCATCTACAACTTCTTCATCTACAACTTCGTCTTCCTCTATGATAAGCACTTCTCCCTTTTCTTCTGAATCAGGAAGACTCTTCAAATGCTTTTCATAATCCTTCTTGGAAACAGTGCCGTCTTTGATATGTCTTTCAACTATTCTTTCGTCATATAAGAAATCTTCTTTTTTGCTCATTTTAAAAACCTCCGGGATGTCTAAGGATACCCAATGAACCTTTTTAGGCAATTAGACCAATTTAAGTTTTAGTCTATATTATATTTACTCTTTTAAGTCAATTTAATCATTATGAGTTAGAATTCAATCTCGCTTTTTTGAATCTGAATTAAACCAGTTCCATGTTTTTTGAATACCGTCTCCCAAATTTACACTAGGTTTCCATCCTAGAATTTTCTCAGCTTGTGTCACTTCCAGGCTTATACTCTGAACTTCCCCTGGTCTCTCTTCTCCATAATTGACTTCAAAATCTGTTCCTGATGATTTTTTTAGTTCTGAGATGAGATCATTCACAGACGTTTCAATACCTGTTCCAATATTGTAACTGCCAACCGGTGCATTGAGACTCTTGAGGTTAGCATTCGCAATATCCTCTACGTAAACATAATCCCTCGTCTGACCGCCATCTCCAAAAACGGTGCAGGGTTTTCCTGCCATTATTCGGTTGCAGAAGATTGCTACGACCCCAGCTTCGCCGTGAGGGTTTTGACGCGGGCCATAAACGTTGGCATACCTTAGAGCAACATAATCAAAACCGTGAACAGAATTATAGTAGCCAAGGTATTTTTCCACTGCGTATTTAGAAGTACCGTAAGGAGAGATAGGAAATGGGTCGGTTTTTTCGTCTGCCGGAATAATCTCGGGCTCTCCATATATTGCTCCGCCAGTGGAGGCAAATATAAATTTCTTAACCTTGTTCCTGATAGCAGACTCAATTAGATGTAGAGTCCCCAAAATGTTGATTTCAGCATCATGCATAGGATTTTCAACCGATTTACGCACATCGATCTGTGCTGCATGATGATCTATGATATCAGGCTTGAAATTTGAGATGATTTTCTCGACCGTATCATAATCTCTAATATCACACTTAATAAATTTAGCATCCACCGGGACATTTTCTTCCCTTCCTGTAGATAAATCATCTACAACGACAACCTCATGGTCATTTTGAAGGAAAGTATCTGATACCCAAGAACCTATAAAACCCGCCCCGCCTGTTACAAGTATTTTCATATATTATTTCCCAATAAGAATCCGTTAATGTTATGGCTAATATTCATTAGATTTGAATTTATGTCAATTATTTGGGGCAAGACTTTCCATGGTTTTCCTCACTAATTCACGAGAGGTTTTTGGAGGAAAAAGAATGATAGGCAAGTCAGCACCTCTATCAATATATTGAGTTATTTTTGATTGTCCTGACTCAGCATTCCCACAGATTGATAATGACTCCAACATTTCTTGAGACACGCTTTTCATTGCTCCACTCTTATCTCCCTGACTCCATGCTTTTACTATCTTATCAGCCTCATCCTTAAATCCATAGCGAACCATGGCTTGATGGTAAAAAGTACCCATACCTCCTACATAGTAAGCTATGTATTCCTTAACTACATCTTGAGCAAGATCTATATCCTCAGAAACTGCAGCCGGAATATAAGGACTTACAAGAATCTGATCTAAACTCCTCTGCGCTTTTCCAGCTCCTGCTTCTAGCTCTTTTTTACCATTATGAAGTTGCTCTGGTGGTACGAGAAAGGGGATCCATCCGTCTGCTAACTCGCCTGTAAGTTGTATATTTTTTGAACCCATTGCTGCTATAAATATGGGGAGGTTTTTTCTGAACGGTTTGAATTGGAGACGGAAATTTTTTAGGTTAAATATTTCTCCATCATAATTAACCCTCTCACTATTTAGAATCATTCGAATTATTTCAACATATTCTCTAGTTCTCTGAAGTGGTTTTTCATAAGGCACCCCATGCCAATTTTCTATAACTATAGGCCCGCTAGTACCAAGCCCAAGCATCATACGGCCATCAGAAATTTCATCTAAGGTAGCAATGGTCTGTGCAATAATTGCGGGGGATCTGCTGTATATTGGAATTATTCCTGTAGCCAATTTAATTCTCTTAGTATGTGCAGCTAATAATCCCAGAATAGAAAAAGCGTCCCTACCCCACATCTCAGGAACCCAAATTGAGTCGTAGCTGAGATCTTCCGCTAATTGCGCAATTTCTATGAATTCCGATTTTGTGATGTTGTTCCAATATGGGGTTACTAGACCTATCCTGGACATTGGATATCTCCTCGGGAATACCAGTGACAATAAAATTACGGGAATTTATAAGAACTGGTAAGATATAAGGCATATTATAATATTGCTGACAATAAGCACAAGGATCATTAAAAATTGGGAGAAATACTAATGGATCATCTAAAGAAAGCTGCACAGATCGCTCTAATTGATTGTATGAATGTTAAGAAAGGAGAAAGGGTACTCATCATCACTGATGAGCCAGCGAGAAAAATTGGGTATGCGCTCTGGGAAGAGGCTAAAGAATTGGGAGCACAAGCGATATTAACAGAAATCATGACGCCGAAATCCAATGGAGAAGAGCCACCAGAGCCGATTGCCGAACTCATGAAATTGGTAGATGTAATACTTATACCTACTTCAAAATCCTTGAGTCATACCAACTCTAGAAGAGAAGCTAGTAAAGCCGGCGTTCGAATAGCTACCCTACCAGGGATTACTGAAGATATGATGACCAGAACTTTAAATGCGGACTATAAAGAAATAGCCAAAAAGAGTGATATATTGGCAGACATTATTAGCAAAGCATCTAACATTAGAATAACTACTGAAAAAGGTACTGATATAAATCTCGCAGTTGAGACAAGAGATGGGCACTCTGATACTGGGCTAAACTATAATCCAGGGGATTTCAGCAATCTACCCGCGGGAGAGGCATACGTAGCACCGATGGAAGGAATATCAGAAGGAGTAATAGTGTTTGACGGTTCAATGGCAGGGGTTGGCATCCTAAAGAATGAGGTTATTAACGTAAAAGTAGAAAAGGGTTATGCAACTGATATTACAGGAGGAGCGGGTGCTGAAAGACTTTATTCGATAATGGAGCCATTTGGGAAATTAGCTTTTAATCTTGCCGAACTTGGAATAGGAACCCATGACAAAGCTCTAATAACAGGAGAAGTTCTTGAAGATGAGAAAGTAATAGGAACAGTGCATATAGCATTTGGGGACAATAAAAGTATGGGCGGCACTGTTCGTGTAGCAAGTCACCTTGATGGCGTCATTATGGAACCAACAGTCAATGTAGATGGCAAGACTATAATGAATAAGGGCAAATTTTTAATACTATAAAATCACAAAAGTCAGACACAGTGTGGTAAATTTATTCTAATGAGCTCAGCAATTAATCACTTTGTGTTGCTTAATTCTCCAAGCATATTCGAAGGAATTCTATTCTTTCTATTATTCATTTTAGTACTTTATGGATCTTACCGAAGCACAAAGAATTTAACCAGCTCTAAAAAGAGGGCTATTATAGTTTCACTTCATTTACTATCGTTCCTATTAATAATTTTCATATTATTCAATCCAGCATACAGAGTAGAAGACTATAAAGAAGATAAAAAAAGTTTAGCGATCATTGTTGATAATTCATGGAGCATGAATCTCTCCTCTGGGGCTGAAGGTAGCAAAAGGAATGAAAGTGTTAGAAGTTACTTAGGACAACACAGTAAATTCCTCTCTCAAATCGAAAAGGATTTCTATGTTCAATATTATTTGTTTGACCAAGAATTAAAAGCAACTTCCCTTAGTTCAATTCTCAATAACGAACCCAATGGTTCTGTCACAATTATAGGCAAAGCTTTAGAAGAAATAATAGAAAAGAACAATAACAATGAACTCGACACTGCAATAATTATCTCCGATGGTGCTGATAAGGAAGAATCGTTAGCCAGCTTGGGTGAGAGATTGGAAAGTATAGATTTCCCAATAAATACCATAAACCCGGTTACGGAAGAGAATATCTTCGACGTTTGGATAGACGATATAGAATCGAGTGAAGTAACTTTTCTTAGGTACCCATTTACGATTGATGTTTCAATAAAATCAAATATACGTAATGTTCTTGAGATTCCAGTTTCACTGTACCAAGAAGACAAATTAATTGCAATCAAAGAGGCTTCTTTTGATAAGGATTCGAATGAGGCTAAAGTCAATTTTGAAGTAAATCCCCTATCTTTGGGAAGAAAAATTTACTCGGTATCAATCCCGGTATTATCTGGAGAACTAATTACTGAGAATAATCAGAAATCTTTTTTTACCGACGTTATTATCAATAAAATACGGGTGTTACATGTAGCGGGGAGACCTTCATGGGATGTTAAATTTCTCAGGAAGGCACTTAAAAGAAACCCAAATGTTGACCTTGTATCATTTTTTATTTTAAGAGACCCGTCAGATCTCGTATTTGCCTCTGAAACGGAGCTAAGCTTGATACCTTTTCCAGTCAACGAAATATTCAGCAACAAACTTGACACTTTTGATGTTGTTATATTTCAGGATTTCCAGTTTCAACCCTACGGAATTTTTGGATTTCATTTAAATAATTTAAAGGACTATGTCTCAAGGGACGGCGGTGCATTTTTGATGATTGGCGGGAGCAATAGTTTTAACAGTGGTAATTACGGTAGAACTTCGGTTTCAGATATTCTGCCTGTTAAACTTGATTATACTCCAAAGACTCTATCTGAGACTATTAGTAACCAAAAATTTCACCCCGAACTCACCGACATCGGAAAAAGCCATCCGATTATGAGAATTGTCCCAAATAGAGATGAGAATGAAAGACACTGGAGCGAAATGCCGGAGCTGGAAGGGTTAAATATGGTCCAGGGACTTAACCAATCTGCCATACCGTTATTGTCAACAGAAGATGGTGAACCGATATTAGCGGTTGATAATATAGACACAGGAAAGGTTGCAGCGTTCATGTCAGATTCGTCTTGGAAGTGGAATTTTGCTCAAGCGAGTGAAGGCAATGTATCGCCACATTACGAGAAATTTTGGAATAGACTATTTTTATGGTTCGTCAATGACCCGGAGCTAAGGGACGTAAAAATAAACACTGACAAGCCGATTTATAATCCCGAAGAAAATGCTAAGATAGAAATTACAACATTAGCCCCTGAGAATATAAACAAGAACAGCTTACCTATAGTAACTTTGCCAAATGGGCAGAAACAGGAAATAGAATTAGAGAGCATATCTACAAATAGATTTAGCGGGGAATTTAAAGTACAAGAAAACGGCATCTATAAAATTTCCGTAGTACCCGACGGCGAGTCAGAACAGTTTCAAGATTTAAATAAAAGTGAAACTATTTTTATTGTAGAGCCGCCGGAAAATGAAGTTAGAGGTCCAACAGCTAATTCAGATATTCTAAAATTAATAGCAAGCAAGTCAGGCGGCGAATTTATTACTACGAATGAAAAACCCGAAAAACTAAATTTGGACACATCTAAGAAAAAAACCATCACAGGTTACAAAACCAAGAAATTATGGGATAATCCGTTTATCTTTTTATTGCTCATAGGCATGTTATCATCAGAGTGGCTGCTTAGGCGAAGATGGGGACTAAAGTAGTCGTTAATAACCTGGTAACATATTGCGTCAGTTCATATAAACACTGGAGAGATAGGGATGTTGCTTGTAGTAGACATAGGAAATACCAATATAGTATTCGGCTTGTTCGAGGGGGATCAGATAAAAAGTCACTGGCGGATAAGCAGTGATAAATCCAGAACCTCTGATGAATACGGCGTTTTATTTAAAAAGCTAATAGATATCAAAGAAATAGATACTAAACAAATAAAAGGTGCTGCGATTTCATGCGTTGTACCTACCCTTCTTGAAACCATATTAGAGGCAATTAACACTTACTTTGAAGTAGACCCAATTATAGTGGGGCCTGGGATAAAGACCGGGATGCCTATTCTGTATCACAATCCTAAGGAAGTGGGCGCCGACAGGATAGTAAACGGTGTAGGAGCATTTGAGAAATACCATAAAAGCGTAATAGTTGTAGATTTCGGTACAGCCACTACTTTTGACTGTATATCTGAGAAGGGAGAATATTTAGGCGGTCTTATCACTACGGGGCTTCATGTATCTGCTGAAGCTCTTTACCAAAAAGCATCTAAATTGCCGAGGGTCGAAATAGTTAAACCCGAAACTATAATTGGTAAAACAACTGTTGAAAGCATTCAGTCGGGACTAGTTCATGGTTATGCTGGACTCGTTGACGGAATAGTAAAGAAAATAAAGGCTGAGATGAATACAGAACCGAGGGTTATAGCTACTGGAGGATCCGCAGAGCTTATAGCAAACGAGAGTGAATCGATTGAATCCGTTGACAACTTTCTCACACTTAAGGGATTAAAACTGATTTATGAGCGCAACCAATAATTTTCTTATTCAAAAACACGACACCCCACATCCACACTATGACTTGTATCTTCAAATCGGAGAAGAATTGAAGTCATGGATTATTCCAAATAACATCCCTTGTGTTAGAAAGAAAATAAAGATTGCCATTGAGAGTGAGCCGGCTCAACACGCTATATCTGAGGCGAAGTCGAAAAAGGTTATAGAAGATGCTTATGGCAAAGGGAAAACAAAGCTTTGGGACCAAGGCGAGTTTACTATTGAAACTAAGTGGAAAACAAAGCTTATCCTGAAAGCTCAGGGCAAAGAATTAAACGGAACCTACTTGCTCCATATTCCAAACTGGGGCAGATGGACCAAGAAAAGACTCTGGACACTAGAGAAGATTCGTTAGTGAATAATCGCAGGATTTAACTATTCGTGCGTTATGCAATACAATGATGAGCTAAATGAACAAGAAACTTATCATACTAATTAGTGGTCTTATATCAATTGGGATATATATGTTTTTGCCTGCCGATAAGAACGTACTGAAAGGTCTGGCAATATTATTTTTTATTGCAACTCTATGGATTACTGAATCACTCCCGATAACTGTAACCGCACTACTTGTGCCTATTGTTGCGGTGATGACGGGGATTTTTAATGTAAAAGACGCGCTCAGTTACTTCGCTCATCCGATAATATTCTTGTTCCTGGGAGGTTTTGCGCTGGCGGCTGCACTGCACAAATACAACCTAGACGAGCTGTTTGCCGGATACATCATGAAAGCCGCAGGAACTCGCATGATATTCTCCGTTCTAAGCTTGTTCATTGCAACTGCACTAATAAGCATGTGGATAAGCAACACTGCAACAACAGCTATAATGCTTCCCGTAGCGCTGGGACTAATCTCTAACCTAAAAATAAGACACTCTGCAACTGAAGTGTTTGTTCTGCTTGGTGTGGCTTACTCTGCAAATATAGGCGGTATCGGAACGGTAATTGGAAGCCCCCCTAATGCCATAACTGCGGCAAATTTGGGGCTGAGTTTTAGTGAATGGCTCGCAATCGGCATTCCGTTCATGCTGATACTTCTGCCTGTTATGATGATCGTCCTATATGTTTTGCTGAGACCAAAATTTCCGGATATGGCAGCGATTTATACAATTAAAATTCAAGATGTATTCTGTAACAAAAGTAGTTATATAGTGTGTGCGATATTCGCCTTCACTGTAATTTTATGGCTTCTCAGCAAGCCAATTTCATCCATGCTCGGAATAGAAAGCGGTTTTGATTCAATGATCGCAGTATTTGCAATTGTGCTATTGGTACTCTTCAGAACGATTAAATGGAAGGAGATTGAAAATTTCGCCGACTGGGGGGTACTCCTTCTATTTGGTGGTGGTCTGGCTCTGAGTGGAGTATTGTCCGAGACCGGAGCAAGCACATATCTCACGAAATTAGTTGAAACGCATCTGGCTGCATATGGTACATTTTTATTAATACTGGGCTCTGTAACTCTTATGATCTTTCTAACTGAGGTCGCAAGCAACACTGCGAGCGCCGCAATATTGGTTCCAATCTTTCTGGTGCTTGGTCAGGAAATTGGCCATGAACCACCATTTGAGTTGGCTATAACTGTGGGGATTGCGGCATCATGCGCTTTTATGCTCCCTGTAGCCACGCCACCAAATGCACTGGTGTTTGGAACTGAGAGAATAAAGCTAAGAGATATGATGAGGGTCGGATTCAAGCTAAACATTGTAAGCGCTATAATTATAACTCTGGTGGCTTATTTACTTTTCTGATTTGCTGCTTCTTTGGCAAGTTTATGCGGATTTCGGTTAGGGCATTTTTTATCACTACATCTGTCGGGAATGGTTTTGGTACCTTCAACCATCAGTGAGCCGCACTTTTTGTCATCTCTTTTATAAGTGCATTTCTTTCCGGTCGGACGGGTCTCAAGCCAGAATTTGCATTCGGTATTGGCGCATTTGTAGATAGGTCCGAAACGTCCGCGCGCAGGATCCAATTCGCCCATCCTGCATTCGGGGCACGGAATCCCCGTGGGTTTTAAATCACTAAATTTACAACCCTGTTCAGCCATAATTAATCTTCCTTAAGTTCTGCAAGCTCGATCAGAACGCCGTTCATTGCTTTAGGATGTATGAAAGCAACTCTAGAATTGTAAGCACCCTCTCGCGGAGTCTCGTCTATTAATCTAACGCCCTGCTCTCTTAATCTTGCAAGCACAGATTCGAGATCATCCACTTTGTAGCAGATATGGTGAATGCCCTCGCCTCTTTTTTCAAGGAACTTTGAGATGGGAGAGTTCTCATCTGTAGGCTCCAGCAATTCGATAGCTGTTCCACCGTCTTTAGGAACAAGCATAGAGGTACTTACCTTTTGATCCTCTACTACTTCACGGTGCTTAACTTTAAGCCCTAGAGCAGTCTCATATATTTTTTCTACTTCGCTTAGATTATTTACCGCGATAGCGACATGGTATAGATTTTCTAAAACTCCATTTCCCATTATTCTCATACCTCACAATTTAGTTACTTAAGTTTAGATTATCTTTTACTAAAATCTTTTCAAATAAATTTCAAAACACAAATAGAATATCAGTACCCAGCAAGCTCTACGTAGCCTTTGCCTGAAAGACCATCACCTGCAACTTTCACGGCTCCTTCCCAGTAGTTAAAAGAGAGCAGGAGTTCCTGGTTGTTTAATCGTGGAGTCACAGTTAACTCTAGGTCTTTCTCCGGAATAGTTACTTTCCACTTTGAAGGGTAGATAATCCCTGTTTCAGAACTCTTCCACGTATCCAGCACTACAATTTCAAAATCATCCGCTTTCAAGTGTTTTGCTGTGCCGTCCTTCTCAATAAAACTTCCTGAAGAGAATGGGTCAACACCGCCGTCTTTTAGCCTGAGCTGATAGAGCATAATTTCACGTCCGTCATCTAACTGAATAGAAAACCAGTCCCAGCCTTCCTGATTTTCACCCAGTGCGCTTGTGCTCCACTCGCGGTCTAACCAGCTCAAGCCGCTTACTTCAAATTTTTGCCCATCTATAGAAATTGTCCCTAAGCTATTGATACGGGTCTGGGAAAAGTAATACGATGCATTACCTACTTCACTACTTTTTTGGCTAAGTCCTTTATCACCTTGAAGGACAATAGGCTTCATAGATTCCAAGCTCAATTCTATCGACACTGTACCATCAATAGCCTTGAGTTCTATTTTTTTCTCATCACCCGAGATGGACCAGTTATCTATCCAGACACCGAAGGGATCACTTTGGGAGCCGGCAAGGTGAGCTACACCCCTACTCCACTTTTCACTGCAATAGAACTTGCCATTATTAATATCGGTAAGAGCAAAGTGCGCAAAATATATCTGGTTTGAAGCCCAGTTGGATTCTCTTTGAATTTCATCAGGACTCAAAGCTCGCCTGAAGAATGTGAGCTGGTATCCAAAATCTCGCCCGTTTTTAGAACTTAAATTGCCTGTGTAATACCACCACTCAGTCTGGAACTCCGTATGAGGACCAAAGTCCTTAGGAAATTTGAATTCTCTAAGTTCATCTGCTCTTTTAAATCCTTCTGTGTCCTCACCAGAGAGTGATTGGGCAATATTGCTCGTTCCAGGTGAGCTTGAATTCTCACTGCATGAAACTAGAATCCCCGTTATAAATATTATGAGTATTAATCGTGAATATATGTTAATAATGCTCTTTACTCCTCTCTTATTAGTTTCCCAACATCTTCTTTGCCAATTAGATATGCTGGATATAAACCTGCTGCAATTGATGCGACCAAAGCAATGACTAAGGCTTCAATGAAGTACCGCGGTTCGATTGAGAAATTGAGCGTCCATCCGAATGAACGAAGGTTGATAACATAAATTAGGATTAGTGATAACGCTAAGCCAAGCGGAATTGAAAATATGCCCGAGGCAAGACCTATTAATCCGTTCTCTAAAAACAACATTCTACGAAGCTGTGATATTGTCATACCTATAGCCCTATATACACCGAATTCTCGCCCCCTCTCTAACTGAAGCGCCATAAGAGAGCTTAATACACTAATAAAAGCTACAATTGCTATTAAAATTCTAAGCGCTGATGTAACCGTGAAGGTTCTATCAAATGTCTTTATCGCAGATTCCTTCAGGTTGTTATTAGATCTAATTACAAGATTAGAATGGTGAGATAGGCTGGCTCTTAACTCGCCAACTGTCTTTTCTATATTATTAATCTTAGAGACATAGACTCCAAGAGAAGTGATTTTATCGTCCTGCCAAAGTGATCGGTATAAATCATCGGAAATTAGTAGAACACCGGCTTGTGCCCCATAATCATAATATATACCTGCGACTTCAAATTCCTTTAGACCCTTGTCTGTTTGGAGCTCGAGAACTGTACCAGCACCGGGCTCGATATTATTTCTGTAGGCAAAGGATTCAGAAATAAGAATAGAGTTATTCTGCATCTGCTTCCAAAGCTGATCATTGTCTAACTCTCTGCGAACAAACTCTCTATTCTCTGTGGCTAAATCCTTAGTAACTGCTACCAAATTAAACAAACCATATTCGGGGCTGTTATATAAAACTCTCCTCACTGTAGCAACCCTATCTACTCCTGAGGTGTTTAGGACCTCCTCTATTATTTGAGGATTGAGCCCTGCCTGGCTACTGATATTGGGTGCATCAATGGAGATAAAAACATCCGCTGTAAGAACAGAATCGAGCCAGCTGACCACAGTGCTACGAAAGCTTCCTATCATAATGCTCACGCTCAATATCACAGAGATCGCAACTGTAAGAGAGGCAATGGCAACAGCCGTTCTGCTAGATGACCTTATAACATTTCGGGGTGACATGCGGCTGATTAGCCCAATAGGACTTAAAATTAACGAGAAGAGGCTCATTAATAAAGTAGTACAAATAGGAACTAAGAGCGAGGCACCAAATAAGATCAGAAAAACTGATACGAGACTTAAAACCAGACTTTTTGTTGGAAGAATTGTTATAATACATCCCAGAGTAATTACCATAATCCCAATCAGACCAAAGAGCCTGATAGACTTGATGAAAAAACCCTCAAAGCTAGATCGCCTTAAAATATTGATCGGACGAAAACGTGACGCCTCTAAAGCAGGGACAACAGCAGCGAACAGTGTCGCCAAGACACCTGCCAAGAGTCCTTTGGCTATTGTTTCCGGAGACACGGTAAAATTTGTTACTGTAAGGGTATAGTAGAGATCGTTAATAGAGCGAGTCACAAGTCCAACTATGCTTCTACCTAGAAGAATGCCGCCTACAACCCCAATTATGCTTCCAATAATGCCTATTGCCAAAGCCTCTGTCATAATCATTCTAAAGATTTGCCGATGAGTTGTTCCAATAGAGCTGAGTGTGCCTATAATCGAGCGTCTTTGGATTACAGAGAAAGAGACAATGTTATAAATTAAGAAAACCCCTACAAAAAGAGCCAGGAGACTAAGGGCAGTCAAATTAAGCTCGAAAGAACGTGTTAGACTTTTAGCGGACCCGAGCAAAACATCCTTTCTCTTTATTTCAACACCGGAAGGGAGATAGTTCTTAATTGATTGAAGCGCTTTAGAGCCGTCCTGAGTCTCTTCATCAATTACTAAATCAATCTGAGATAGCAGACCAACTTTGCCAAGCAGTTCCTGCGCTGTGGATATATCTGTGAGCAATAATCCTCCCAAACTCTTTGAAAGCTCACTATCTTGTTCATCAAGCACTCCTATAATTTTGATATTAAGCGTTTTTGAGCCGTAGCTTACATTAAGTACGTCTTCGATTTTGATGTCTGCGCTCTCTGCAATATCAGAGGAAATCAATGCTGTGCGGGGCTTAGTAAGAAGCTCACTTAAAGCGTTTTGAGAGAGATTAGGAACTGGACTATTTTGAGTGTCATAAAAAATTAAATCCGCAAAAAGGTCTGTTCCTAAAAGACGCACAGCACGACCATTAAGATTTTCAATATTTACATAATCCTCAACAATGGGAGCAATATTATCGATGCCCAGCTCGAGTTTGAGATGATTATAAATCTCTTCATCGAAATCAGAATATGTACCTAAAATATGATGAGTGCTTTTAGTTGATAATATTTCTTTAGAAAGTGAGAAGGAACGGCTCGCGCTTTGATTTGCGATATCCACGGATACGATTAAAGCCACGCCAAAAGCGATTCCAACAATGAGAAGAATGCTCTGAAGCAAATGTCTTTTTATGTACCCTATTGTGACATGGAGAAGTGGATAATTCATATTAGTTAGCTTATTGCACCAGGCTACTTAAGAATTAGATTTCCGTTGTGTATTGTATATACCTTGTCGGCATAATTTATGACTTCATTACTATGGGTTGCCATTATCAAAGTCTTTTCAGATTCACGAGTTACTTCTAATATTAGTTCTAAGATTTCTTTTGCCGTATCTTCATCTAAATTTCCCGTTGGCTCATCTGCCAGGATTATATCAGGGTCGTTTATTAGGGCACGTGCTATAGCGACCCTCTGCTGCTCTCCTCCCGATAAGACATCGGGATAAGAACTCAATCTATCTCCAAGTCCGACTCTTGTTAATAATTCTGCAGCCCTAGCTCTTGGGTTGATGTCTCCAGAGCCGTTTAACTCTCTTGGGAGGCTAACATTCTCAATCACGCTAAGAGTGGGAATAAGATTAAAAAATTGAAAAACTATACCAACTCTGTTTCTTCTTATTAAAGTAAGCTCTTCTTCAGAGAGCTCATTAAGCAGAGTATTGCCTAGCCAAATTTCCCCACTATCTGGATGGTCAATTCCGGATATAAGATTGAGAAGAGTAGTTTTGCCGGAGCCGCTCTTTCCTATCAATGCTACAACCTCGCCCTGATTAAATTCAGCATTGAGATTGTCAATTACCTTTATTTCACGTCCAGCTTCTGTATAAAATTTGCTCAAATTTACAAAGCGAAGATTTATATTAATGTCAGAATGTTCAATTGGCATATCAGAATTGTTACCCCTGTTTGCTCACAAAAGTAAGGGTAATGGTAACCGAATCTATTTCAAGGGAGGCCTAATTTTACGATTTGTCTAAAATGGGTCTTATTAACTGGGGATGAGATTAATTGGCTTAATTAGAGGATATCTTGTATTTTTCTATTCTTTCTTCTGAAGACTTATATTCTATGTCTACTGAGAATTGCTCCCCCAGTCGATCCAGATTGTCTTTTTCTGATTCTAACAATCTCTTAATTACAACTGAGTTAGCCACAACTGTTATCTTATTGCTTTGTGCTTTATCCAATCGTTTTTTAATATCCCGAATTATCTCATAAGAAATAGTGTCTATAGATTTCAAGTAACCAATTCCATCGCAAGTGAAACAAGGCTCCGCCAGCTCCTTTAAGATACTCTCTCTAAGGCGTTGTCTTGTCATTTGAATAACGCCGAAAGAAGACATTTCATGAACTACTGATCTTGCTCTATCATATTTTAAAGCATCTACGAATTGCTCGTATACTGCTTCTCGCGATTGACGGTTTTTAATATCGATGAAATCTATTACCACAATACCAACTAGGTTTCTAAGTCTGACTTGTCTTACAATTTCCAGTGCCGCTTCTACATTTATATTGTATATAGTTTCCTCTTGGTCTTTTCCGCTCTGATATCTACCGGTGTTGACATCCACAACTGTAAGGCCTTCAGCCTCTTCAATTATGATATGTCCGCCTGACTTAAGCCATACTTTTTTCTTAAATATTTTCTTTATCTCATTCTCTACCCCAAACTTAGTAAACAGGGGATCAGGGTCAGCATACAACTCGACATCAGCGATAGAGTCTGGAAAGTTGAGTTGTAAATAATCAGTGATTTCTTTATAGGCCTCTTGTGAATCCACCAGTATCTTATTCATCTCATTAGACACAAAATCTCGCGCTGCTTTAAGATATAGTTTCGGTTCCTCGTAAATTAAAGAGGGGCCTTTACTTTGTTCGCTGGCCTTTTTAATTCCTTCCCATATAGAGAGAAGTTCCTTTAAATCGTATTCAAGCTCTTCTTCAGTAACTCCAGCGCTTGCAGTTCTGGCAATTAGCCCTACCCCTTCGGGTTTAATTTTATTTATAGACTCAGTCAATCTTTCTCTTTCTTCACTATCTTCTATCTTTCTGGATATACCCACTATATCTATAGTTCCTAGGAGTACTAAATATTTTCCCGGTATAGCGACATAAGAAGAGAGCTTAGCTCCTTTGCCACCTACGGATTCTTTAAGAACCTGAACCAATAAATGCTGACCTTCTCTCAGAATATCCTGAATCAGGTTATTCTGCTGTTTTTTAAAATCCTGAGCAGCATCTTCGCCACTGCCATCTAAAAAATATTCATATAGAGTCTCTTCCTGAACATCTTCGACTGATATAAACCCTGATTTATCCATTCCAATATCTATAAAAGCAGCCTGCATTCCCGGCACTACCTTGCCAACTTTTCCCTTATAAATATTGCCGACTATCCGTGGTGTGGATTTTCTTTCTATATATAGCTCCGCCACAGAACCATTTTCCATAACTGCAACTCTGGTTTCATTAAAGGTTACGTTTATTAATATTTGGTTTTCCATGGGGGTTATTAAAACGTTTTTATATCAAACTTAGTAATTGGGAACTAATTATAGACTATAAGCCATATATATGAAAGTTAGCTCCGCTTTGATTGCTCTGTCATAGGCACAAAACGAACGGATGTGATTCTCTTTTTCGTGATCCCTTCAACTGTTTTTTCAATTAAAAGAAGCTCTTGATTTGTGTTTCCTACAGGAATGACTAACCTGCCATCTGTTGAGAGTTGGTCTACTAATTTTTCCGGTATCTGAGCTGGTGCCGCGGTTACTATTATGCCCTGAAACGGTGCATGCTCTTCCCATCCTTCATAACCATCGCCGATTCTGAATTTGATATTAGAGTAACCCGACTCATCCAATATCTTGCGTGATTGAGTAGCAAGATCCTCTATAATTTCAACTGTATAGACGTCGCACCCTGTCTCCGCAAGTACAGCAGTCTGATATCCTGAGCCTGTACCAACTTCTAAAAATTTTTTTCCGGGTAATGGATCTAGAAGCTCTGTCATTAATGCAACCATGTAAGGCTGAGAGATAGTTTGCTCTTTTCCTATAGGGATTGGGTTATCTGCATACGCGGAGTCGATGTAATTTTCAGGGAGGAATAAATGCCTTTTAACTTTAAGCATAGCATCTATCACTTTGGCGTTTTTGATACCCCTTGAGACAATTTGATTCTCCACCATGTCCCAGCGCTTTTCTACGTATTTATCGAGTTCGTTACCCTCTTTTGTTCCCGAAAGATTCATATAATGAGAATATACTGCTCGAAAGTAAGAATCTAGCAAATTTCCAAGAATAAAAAGGAAACAAGACAAATACTCGAATCACAGATTGGTTTATTTGCTACAAACAACTTGCTTTCAGAATCGTGGTTATACTATTATTGAGTATGATCTTGCTTTACTCATGTGGAGGAATAAATAAATGAGAATAATTCTTGCTTCTTTAATATTGTCTGTCCTATATACAGGTGCGGCTTTGGCCCAGATTTATGTTGCTAACCAAGGATCTAATACCGTCAGTGTACTATCAGACAATCCCACAGTTACTGTGGATGTTGGTGGATCACCCACTGCTCTCGCAGTGACCCCGGATGGTGACTTTGTTTATGTAACTAAATCCGAAGGCACCGTATCAGTAATACAAACCTCGGACAATACGGTGACAGATACTGTGGATGTTGGTGTAGCACCCGAAGGTATCACAGTGGGCCCGGAGGGTACAAATATTTATGTCGCTAACAGCGGTAGCAATACCGTAAATATAATGTGTGTCGAAGACCCTATGTGCGGTTTGGTCACCATAGATGTTGGTGAAACTCCTGTAGGTATTGCATCGAGCCAAAACAGCACCTTAAATCTGGGTCTTATATATGTCGCTAACCAGGGGTCCAATACAATAACTATAATAAATAAGCCCTTTAATGAAATAGAGGCTACTTTGGATGTTGCGGCTTCTCCTACTGGTATAGCAGCGACTCCAAACGGTAATTTTATATATCTCACTCACTTCAATTCCAGTATGGGAGGCAGAATAGACTTTGGTACAACGAATGGGGAGGGCTGGTCTGATGAATCCCTTTTCCCTACTGGTGATAAACCGATAGCTGTTGCAATAGCTCCAAGTGTAGGACTTGAAGATCCAGAGCCCATGGGACAAAGCTCAGGAAGGAAGAATAGCTGCTCTCTCGCAGCACCAGGAGCATCTCCATCTTTTCCTCTATATTTGTTGATCCCGGCATTTATTCTAATTAATAGATTCTGGAGAAGAAGAACTAACTAAAATCTCATTATAAGCTATGAAATATAGAATGAAGGTGGGAGCGGCTATGAGCAGATTACTAAAGTCACAAGATTATTTAATGAAGTGTTTAGGTTTTGTATTACTATTTGGGTTTATATCTCTAGGTGCAATCGGGGGATGCAGTAACAACGGCGGAGACAATAACAACACACAAGCGCTAACAGAG
>Ga0209633_10001127_pt1 | contig 28752 bp, 31 predicted proteins | sample Cruoilmetagenom1_FD_187290 | JGI IMG/M metagenome (GOLD analysis project Ga0209633, IMG submission 187290) | Oil polluted marine microbial communities from Coal Oil Point, Santa Barbara, California, USA - Sample 1 (SPAdes) (version 2) | ecosystem: Environmental > Aquatic > Marine > Oil seeps ... | reverse complement strand
GCCGGTTTCGTAGCGGTTGGTGAAGAGCGTCTGGCTGTTCTCAACCCGCACCCCGACGTCGCGGCAGACGAACTTCAGGCCCGCATTGGGCAGCAGCGCGCCAGGCAAAAGGCCGGCCTCGGTCAGCACCTGGAAGCCGTTGCAGACGCCAAGGACGGCGGTTCCGCTGGCGGCTGCTGTCACGACCTCGCGCATGATCGGCGAGTGCGCCGCCATGGCGCCGGCGCGCAGATAGTCGCCATAGGCAAAACCGCCGGGCACCACAATCAGATCGACTTTCGGCAGTTCGGTATCGCCATGCCAGACCATCGCCGGCGGCTGACCGGAGGCGCGTTTCAGCGCGACTGCCATGTCGCGATCGCGGTTGGTGCCGGGGAACACGATGATCGCAGACTTCACGCGAGGTCCTTTCCAGCGGTCGCCGCCTGCTTTCGGTAGGTCTCCAACCGCGCGGTTACCGCACCGTAGGTGGCGACGCAATAAGGCACGCAATAGGTGAGGCAGATCTTCCAGAAATTGAGCGGTTGGCCATCGAGCATGAAATCGCCTTGGGCGATCAAGTTCAGGATGGTGCCGACGATGGCGGCGACGATCGCCGAGCGCCGCACGATGCCCGTATTGAAGATGATGGCGGACAGAGGCGGTCGCTGGTCGGTCAAGTCGTTCACCGCGCCGGCCAAGGCCTGCGCGCTCATGCTTCGATTTTGATCGCGTAGTTCTCGATCACGGTATTGGCGAGCAGCTTCTGGCACATCGCCTCGACCTCGGTCTTCGCCTTGTCGCTGTCGGTTTCGGCGAGGTCGATTTCGATATATTTGCCTTGCCGCACGTCCTCGACGCCGCCGAAACCGAGCGCATCGAGGGCATTGGCGATCGCCTTGCCTTGGGGGTCGAGCACGCCGGTCTTGAGGGTAACGTGGATACGGGCCTTCACGGGGTTGCGTCTTTCGTCCTGGTTCTTTCGGTTGGCGGCCGGCTATTGGACGAGCGTCGGGCCCTTGATGTCTTGCGGGCCGGCCTCGGGCGTGATGCCGAGCCGCCGCGCGACCTCCTGGTAGGCGGCCTCGACGCCGCCCATGTCGCGCCGGAAGCGATCCTTGTCGAGCTTCTCATTGGTCTCCACGTCCCAGAGACGGCAGCTGTCCGGCGTGATCTCGTCGGCGAGCACGATCCGCATCTGGTCTTCCTCCCAGAGCCGCCCGAATTCGAGCTTGAAGTCGACCAGGCGGATGCCGACGCCGAGAAACAGCCCGCAGAGAAAGTCGTTGATGCGGAGCGCCAGTGCCAGGATGTCGTCGAGATCTTGCGGCGTCGCCCAACCGAAGGCGGTGATGTGCTCCTCGGAGACCGCCGGATCGTCGAGCTCGTCGCTCTTGTAGTAGTACTCCACGATCGAGCGGGGCAGCTTCTCGCCTTCCTCGATGCCGAGGCGCTTGGAGATCGAGCCGGCGGCGATGTTCCGGACCACCACCTCGATCGGAATGATCTCGACCTCGCGGACGAGCTGCTCGCGCATGTTGAGGCGGCGCACGAAATGCGTTGGGATGCCGATATCGGCGAGCTTGATCATCAGGTATTCGGAGATGCGGTTGTTGAGCACACCCTTGCCGCTGATAACGCCTTGTTTCTTGGCATTGAAGGCGGTGGCGTCGTCCTTGTAGTAGGCGATCAAGGTCCCCGGTTCGGGTCCCTCGAAGAGGACCTTGGCCTTGCCTTCGTAAATCTGTCTGCGTCGGGTCATGATCGGGCCGTTCCTGGCTTGTTCCGCCTGGAGTGAGCCCGGATTGGGCAGCTGGCGGTGGCGTTGATATAGCACCGGACCTCGGTCGCGACAACGGGCCGCGGCGCGCCGATTTGGGGATCCTTCCCGATGACGGGCGTCTGGCGCCGGTTCGAAGAGCCGGCTAGGCTAGGCGCTGGTCTTGCCTTGATACCCGCCGGACGATGCCATGACTGAGCCGCCCGAAGAACGCGAATTCGGCCCGCCGATCTCCCGTAATAAGCGGCTGGTCCTGGGGATCGGGATGATCGTTGCGTTCGTCGGCATCATTGCGCTGGCGTTTTTCTCGAGTGCCGCTTCGGGATAGGCCTCGGACCGCGCGAGGTTTCCGGCCGCTATGGCGTCACCGGCGCGAACGGGACCTCGTCGGGCCGGCCGGCCGCGAAACGCCAGATCGGCGCCGCATCGTCAGCATCGAGCGCGGGCAGGGCGATCAGTGAACAGGAAACCGTGCCGAAGCCGAAATCGGTAACGATGTTCATTGCCGACGGGGCGCCGCCGATCTCGCCCATATCGCGGCTGGCCACAAGGCGTTCCCAGTCCGTCCAATCTCCGCTGTCCGGATCGGGTGCGGCTGCCGCTTCGAAGCGCGGCAGATAGGTGCAAATGCGGTCGGAGTGCAGGTCGTTGCGGTCGTGCGATGTCAGCATTGAGAGACCCTCGGGCAGCGAAAAGGCGTCGACCCGATCCGCGCCCCCATCGGGGTCGCTGCGCAGCCAAACGGCGTCATGCGCATCGGCGACAACGAGATTGAAGGGCCGGTAGGCCTGGGGATCGATGTGGGAGAGCGCGTCGCCGGCCTCCCTGGCCTCGGCATGGTCAAGCGCTTCCAGCACCAACTCGCCGCGCGAGCGCTTGTCGTCGGCGGGGCCGAGCGAGCCCGGACGGTTCATCACCGCCGCGACGACGCCCTCGTCATTCATGCCCAGCCAGGTGCCGCCGGCCAGCTCGTCGCGCCCGGCCACGACGTCGGGGCGGTCGGGCCAATGGCGCGCCGGCGGCGACCAGGGACGGCCGAGCATTTCGTCGCGGTTGGCGGCGATCAACACCGGCCAGCGATGGCTGGGTCGTCGCAGGATAACGAGCGTGCACATGGCTTTTTGAATACCACCCGGCCCCGGGCCTTACTATATAAGAGGCCGTAAGAGAGACATGCTGCCGTCGGGCGCTTGAGTAAGAAAGCCCGATAGCGCAGCGGCGGGATAAACAGGGAAGGAGCATCGTCGATGACCACGTTCGACGAGCGGGAAAAAGGGTTCGAAGCAAAGTACAAGCACGATCAGGAGCTACGATTCAAGGTCGGCGCCCGCCGCAACAAGCTGCTCGGGTTGTGGGCGGCGGAGCTGCTGGGATTCTCTGGCGACGATGCGTCGGCTTACGCGCGAGAAGTTATCGAGAGCGATTTCGATGAGCCGGGCGATGACGATGTGCTGCGCAAAGTACTCGGCGATCTGTCGGCCAAGGGGGTCGACAAGAGCGAGCATCAGGTCCGCAAGCAGATGGACGATCTGATGGATGTCGCCCGCCGGCAAATCAAGGAAGAGGTCACCGGCGGCTGACGGCGCACGGATTTAATCGTCTGTAGAGCCGATGACCGTAACGCTGGATACGTGAACTACCGGACCGGCGTGAAGGGACATTTCGAGCGAGCATTCGCGGGGGAGAAATCTGACTGCCAACTGCGCGGTGGCCGACCGGAATTCTCCGCTCAGTCGCGAGCGCTCCCTCGGCCGAAACGACAGGTCTGCGTAATTGAAACAAGCGTCAACGGCGTGGGCGCCAGCGCGATACCCGTTGATCTATGGCGGCGCGGCGGTCGGCCGATAGGGCGCCGGCCGCGCGGTTGCGTCGCGTGCGGGCGCGGTTGTCGCCCTTGCTGACCGAAAGCGCCAGCCAGAAATAGGCCTCCTCGTTGTTCTTGGCGAGGCCATAGCCCTCCAGATAGCAAAGCCCTAACCAGTGCATCCCCGTCGTCGAGCCGCGATCGGCGGCGCCGCGGAACCAACGCACGGCCTGCCCGTAATTACGGGGCACGCCCCTGCCGTGGTAATAGAGCGTGCCGAGGTTGTTCTGGGCGCCAGCGTGACCCTTGTTGGCGCCGCGCTCGTAGAAGGCACGGGCCGTGGTCGGGTTCTTCCCGACTCCGAGGCCAAACTCGTAAATCCGCCCGAGCTCGAAATAGGCGCGGGCATTGCCTTGGCGCGCGGCCTTGCGGTACCAGTCGGCGGCAATCCGGGGATTCTTCGCGGTGCCGCGCCCATTCAAATAGGCATACGCAATATCCGCCTGCGCTTCGGAATGCCCGCGCTCGGCGGCGCGCCGATACCACGACGCCGCCAGTACATAGTCCTTCGCCACGCCCCAGCCATTCAGGTAGAGCCGCCCCATCTGCCACTGGGCCTTGACCACGCCGGCCTCGGCGGCCTGGCGCATGCGGCTGGCGCCGCTGGTGTAGTTGCGCGGCCCGGCGACCGCGCCGATATCAAGGATGGCGAGCTCGTAGAGCGCCAGCGCGTGTTTCTTGTCGGCGCCGCTCGAGAACCAGCGCCGCGCCTCGGCGTCGCTGGGCGCAATCCCGTGCCCATGGCGGTAGGCCACGCCCAGATGGAAGGCGCCGGAGGCACTGCCGGCCTCCGCCGCGCGGCGTGCCCAGCGCACACCCTCGGAGGGACGGTTGCCCCTAAACATTGCGCGCGCATACTGGACCATCATGCGCGGTGCCCGCGGATAACGTTTGGCCGCAGCCTTGCAGACCGCGGCGGCGCGGGACCCGATCCCGCCGAGCCGGACGCCCCGGCCTTTTTTGGCGGGATCCCACGGGTCGGCGGCGAGATCGTCGCATTGATGGCGCGGCGGATCGGCGACGTTGCTGACCGGACCGCCGATGCCGGTGCTCGCGGTCGTGGTGCCGCCACCGCCCGTCGGACCGTCACCGGGGATCAGAAAGACGGCCGCGACGACGCCCGCTGCCACAAGCGCACCGCTGCCGCCCATGATCGACCACTTCAGCGCCGGCGACATGCCCGCACCGGCCGGCCGGGCGGGCTTGTCGCCGCGTTTTCCGCCGCGCGTGCCGCCCATCGGCCGCCGGGCCGTGGGCGCGGCCTGCTGGACGATGCCGGGTTTGGTCTGCTCATCGGGCGCGGCTGCGCCGGCGAACATGGCGCGCCAGGTGTTGATATCGGCCGGACGTTCTTCGGCCCGAACCCCGAGCCCGGCATCGATCGCGGCCAGAAAAGTGGCGTCGTACTTGCCTTTGGCGGCGACGCCGGCCGGGACCATGGCGTCATCGAGCACGCGCGCCGGCGCTTCGGGCGGCGGCTTGCCGGTGGCGCAGCGATAGAGCACCGCGGCGAGGGCATAGATGTCGGTCCAGACGCCTTGGTTGCCGCCCGTATAGTATTGCTCGTACGGCGCATAGCCGGCGGTGAAGATGCTGGTGAGGCTCTGGCTTTTCTCACCGAGCGCCTGGCGGGCGGCGCCGAAATCGAGCAGCACCGGCGTTCCATCGGCGCGGATGTAGATGTTTCCCGGCTTGATGTCGCGGTGCAGCACGCCGGCATTGTGGACCGCGTCGAGGGCGTGGAGCAGGGGATGGAGCAGCTCCTCGATCTCCGATTGCGGCAATGTATCGGCCTTCTGGAGGATATCCTTCAGGCTCTCGCCGTCTTCGTAGTCCATCACGAAGTAGGCGGTGCCGTTGGCCTCGAAGTAGCGGCTGATCTGGATCACGTTGGGGTGGCGGAAGCGGGCGAGGGTCTGGGCTTCCTGGGTGAAGCGCTCAAGACCCCACTGGAAGGTTTCCTCGTCACCCGAGGATTTGGCCGCGACCGTCGAGCCGTCAATCCGGATGGCGACGTCGTTGGGCAGGAACTCCTTGATCGCCACCTTCTTGTGGAGATTGTTGTCGGTGGCGAGATAGGTGATGCCGAAGCCGCCGTGCCCGAGCACGCTCTCGATCTGGTATTCGTGGAGGCGATAGCCGGGCGTTAGAGCGGAACGGTGTTCGATGGCCATGGAGTTTTCTTGGGCGGGCTTTGGCTCGCGGCACCGTGTGGCGCCCAGATGGGGTGGGTCAAACCTGCGTCAAAGTGGATCGCGGTGCAACCGCTTTGGCGCGAAACCGAAGCCGATCAGGCGGCGTCCTCGCTGCCGAAGACGCGCTTGAAGATCGTCGCGGCATGTTTCAGGTGATAGTCGAGGCCGAACTGCGCCGCGATCTCGTCCGCCGTCATATGCGCGCCGATCTCGGCGTCCGCCCTGAGCAACTCGCCGAAACTGCCCTTGCCCTCCCAGGACGCCATGGCGTTGCGCTGGACCGCACGATAAGCGTCCTCGCGGCTCATGCCTTTCTGGGTCAGCGCCAGCATCACGCGCTGCGAATCATGCAGCCCGCCGAGGCGTTCCAGATTGGCCATCATCGCATCGGGATAGACGACCAGCTTCTCCACCACGCCCGCTAGACGTGCCAAGGCGAAGTCGAGGGTGACGGTGGCATCGGGGCCGAACATGCGCTCGACCGACGAGTGCGAGATATCGCGCTCGTGCCACAGCGCCACGTTTTCCAACGCCGGCACCACGGCGGCGCGCACCACGCGCGCCAGACCGGTCAGATTCTCGGTCAGGATCGGATTGCGCTTGTGGGGCATCGCCGAGCTGCCCTTTTGGCCGGGTGAGAAGAACTCTTCGGCCTCGCGCAGTTCGGTGCGTTGCAGATGGCGGATCTCCACCGCGAGCCGCTCGATAGAGCTGGCGATGACGCCCAACGTGGCGAAAAACATCGCATGCCGGTCGCGCGGGATCACCTGGCTGGAAACCGGTTCGACCGCGAGACCCAGCTTCGCGGCAACATGGGCTTCCACCGCCGGGTCGATATTGGCGTAGGTGCCGACCGCGCCCGAGATGGCGCAGGTTGCGATCTCGGCCCGGGCGGCCTCCAGGCGTTCCCGGTTGCGTGCGAACTCCGCGTAGTGCCCTGCGAGCTTGATCCCGAAGGTTGTGGGTTCGGCGTGGATACCGTGGCTGCGGCCGATGCAGGGCGTGTCGCGGTGCTCGCGGGCGCGCGTCTTCAGCGCCGCCATCAGCGCGTCGAGATCTGCGAGCAGAATGTCGGCGGCCTGGGTGAGTTGGACCGAGAGGCAGGTATCGAGCACATCCGACGAGGTCATGCCCTGATGGACGAAGCGGGCGTTGTCGCCGACCTGTTCGGCAAGCTCGGTCAGAAAGGCGATGACGTCGTGTTTGACCTCGCGCTCGATCTCGTCGATCCGCGCGATGCGCTTTTCATCGTAAAGCGTCTTGGCCTTGGCGCGCACGCTCTCGGCCGCGGATTTCGGGATCACGCCGAGCTCGGCCTGGGCCTCGGCGGCGAGGATCTCGATTTCGAGCCAAATGCGGAAGCGGTTGGCCGGCTCCCAGATCGCGGCCATCTCGGGGCGGGAATAACGCGGTATCATGGCTGAAGCTTTGAAAGGGGAAGGCGCGGGCGGATCATAGCCGACAGGCCGGCGAAAGGAAGCCCGTGGGCCGGCCATTCAGCGCCAGTTTGAACGTATGCGCCCACTCAGCCGTTAGAATACGACTTGAACCAATCGATATCCATGTGGCCCGTCACCTGGCCCTCATCGTCGAGATAGTCGAGGAAGACGGGATCGCTGCCGTGAAAGCTCGCGAAAACGACCATACCTTGCTCGGTGGCGTATGGCGTATGCGCTGTACCGGGCGGATCGTAGGCATAGCAGCCCTTGAACAGCTTCTCCTCGCCCTCCAGATACCCCCATTCGCCTTGCAAGGTGACCGTGGCGACAACGCAGCGGTGGGTATGTTTCGTAAAGCTTTTGAGTGGATCCTGGCGGAACAGAAAATCGACCCGGTGATGCCCTTCGTCGATATTGAGAACCTTGATGTAGTTGCCCGGGTTGCTTTCGATGGGCCGCCAGTCGACCAGCGCCGGATTGACGTTGACGATACCGTCATATTCGGTCCGCGCGAGAGTTTGAAGAATGCTCATGGCACGTGCCTTCCGTGAGCCATAGTTTGGAGCCGATTGCCGCCATAGCTTTGCGTCGTGTGTCGTATGTACAGACTAGACTAATATCCTCATCCGCGATATCGGCGCCGGCCGGGCCATTGCCCGACAATGTGCTATATCGGGGCGCTCGAGCGATGCCATGAACCACCCCTCCGCCAACCAGCGCGCGCAAGATGCGTCTCTGATCGCCGCCGTCATCGATGGCGACGCGGCGGCGTGGGCGGATTTCAAGACGCGAATTCGCGATCCGCTCTATCGCACGGCGCGGCGCTACTATGAGGATCCACTGGCGGCAAGCGAGGCGCGGAACCTTCTCATCGAGTTGCAGGCCGATGGCTGCGCCGCACTCAAGCGCTTCAAAGGCGGCACCGTGGAGAGCTTCGTCGCCATCGTCGCCGACGGCATTCTGGGAGCCCGCCTGGCGGCACTCTTCGGGGATGACGCCTCCGCCGCCTGGAACGCCTTTGAGCGCCGCTTCAAGACCGAGATCCGCGCCAGGCTTCAGCGCCGCTTTCGCTTGATACCCGGGCAGACCCTGCCGAGCGGCCGCGATCTTGAGGATCTTTACAACGATTTCGCGGCCCACCTGATTGGCAAGCGCTACCAGCCGGTGCGCGCCTATGCGGGCAGCGGCGATGCGAGCTTTGCATGGTATCTGCTGAACCGGGTGTTGGCCAACTGGGCGCTAGACGAGCATCGGCGCGAATATCAGCGCTGGCGGCCGCCCGAGGCAATCAAGAAGCTCGATCAACTCGAGCAAACTGTCTTTCAGATGATGGACCGCGACACCATGTCGGCGGGCGAGGTCGCCGCCCGCTTGGTCGACGAGCCCATGGAACGTGTCGAGGCGGCGATTGAGCGGGTCTACAGAACGTTTGCGCCAGGCAGGCGGGGCCGGCCGGCCAAGGAATCACTCTCTCAAGTCGGGCCCGATGGGGAGGCGGGGGAGCTTGACCTGCCTGATCCAGATCGCACGCCCGAGGCGGCGCTAGTAGATGCTGAACGCGCGCTGCAGGCCGCGAACGCCCTAGCGCGGCTCGACGAGGAGGAGCGCCTCATACTGATACTCTGGCTGGAGCATGACGATATGAGCGCGGTTGCGCGGGCGTCCGGCCGCACGCTTACCGCAGTGCGTCGGATCAAGGAGCGCGCGGTTCGAAAAGCCAGGAAAATAGTCGAAAAAGGCGAAGTGGGGGCGGATGCGGAAGCCCCCGAGCTTGTCCGTCTTTTCTCCTCAAGGAGTGGCTGATGGCCCGAGCGAAGGACGACCCCCTGTTGAACCAACTTTTCGACGGCCCTGCCGGGGACGGAGGAGGGGCTGGTCCGCGCGACGCCTTGCGCCGTGAGGTTCTGGAGATCGTCAAAGCGGCGGAAACCGATGCGCCCGCCGAGCCGCTCGATGATGGCCTGGTATCCGCATATCTCGATAATGCCCTGGATGCCGACGTGCGCGTGGCGCTCGAAACACAGCTCGGCGTGTCGCATGTTCTGCGCGAGCAGGTCGCCGCGGCCGCCCTTGCGCGTGAAGCCGCACTGGAAAGTGGGCTCGCGCTGCCGCCGGCTTTCGCTGCCGACTACGATGCCGTGCCTGCGCCGTCCGCCCTCTCGCTTGGACGCGATCGCATGGCCACAAGCCCTGGACTTATCGCGCGGCTGTTCGAAACACCGGTATCCGCCCGTCGCTGGCTTGCCGCCTCGCTGCCGGTGCTCGCCGTTGTCGTCGTCGTGGCCGTGATCGGACCGGACATGCTGAACGAGCGCGCGGCTCTTCAAACCGAAGGAGATGCCGGCAAATCCTTGCCTAAGCCGGCGGCCGAAGCCAAAGCCAAGCCACAACGCGCCGAGGAACGGCCGGCCACAGGGGCGAAACGGATGCCGCCGTCCGAGCTGCTCGAAGCAGCAAAGCCGAAAGCGGACCGGCGCCGCAAAGTCGCGCCCCCGCCCAAAGTCACCGGCCGCGCCGTGGCCAGGCAGAAGCAGTCCGGTTCCGCCGGAAACATCGCCGGGGCCGCAAAAGACGCCAAGGCAGGTAAGGCAGCGGCAGTGGTGAACACCTCAATCGTGCCGCTCAGCAGCGAATTGCGGGACGCGGTGGTCATCCTCGGCCGCAGGCAACTCGGATCGAACTTCGCGGCGACCAAAAAGCCAGAAAAGAAAGAAGCCGAGAAACGCTCGTTGCAACGGGCCGCTCCGGCAACCGGATCGCGCGCTGACAAGTCGGCCCGCGAGCGGCGGTCCGGCGAGGCTGTGGCCGGGATGCTATCGCAGCCGAGCGCCAAACTGACGTCGCGTCATATCGACGTCATCAACAAGGCCGTCTCGCCCGATTGCAACCAGGACCCCACCGCCTGCTGCGGCAGCCACCGGGTCGACCAAAACCTACTCAACCGCCTGATTGTCGGCCAGCCGCCGCTTCGCTCGGTCAAGGTCCTCCATCTCACCAGCCGCGCCTGCTACCTGACCCTGCCATGAGTGTCCGGCCTTCTCGACCGGGCCACCCGCTGTCAGATCAATCCCATACCCTTCATCGAGGCATGATCGCCGCTGGCGATAATGATGTGGTCGTGCAACGCGATGCCGAGCTTTTCGGCCGCCGCTTTCACCGACTCTGTCATCTCGATATCGGCGCGCGACGGCGTGGCGTCGCCCGAGGGATGGTTGTGCACCATGATCAGCGCGGCGGCGCCTAGCTCTAATGCACGGCCCACCACTTCGCGTGGATAGACCGGTGTATGGTCGATTGTGCCGCGTTGCTGGACCTCGTCGGCGATCAGCCGGTTCTTGCGGTCGAGGAAGAGCAGGCGAAAGCTCTCGCGTGTCTCGTAAGCCATGCTCGCCCGGCAATAGTCGAGCACCTTGGTCCAGGAGGCCATGACCGGGCGTTCCATCGCCTCGGCTTTGGTCAAGCGCAGAGCGGCGGCCTGGGCGGCCTTGATCGCGACGATGCCGGCTTGCCCCAGTCCCGTGATTTCGGCGAGCTGGCGGGGCGGTGCGCTCAAGACGCGCTGAAAGCTGCCGAAGCGGTCGATTAGCGCCTTGGCGAGCGGCTTGGTATCGCCGCGCGGGTTCGAGGCAAACAGCATCAGCTCCAGCAACTCATAGTCGGCCAGCGCCTCACTGCCCGAGTCCAGGAACCGGGATCGCAGCCGTTGCCGGTGACCATGGTAGTGCGGTTTGGGCTTCTTTTCGCTCTCTGCAGTCATTTGGAGCCAAAACTCGCCATCCGCGGGAGTACAGGCAAGCGAAATCTTACGCGCGGGTGGTCAGCCGTGCCGATCCAGCACAGGCAGCACAATGGCAATTTCACATCAGTGAGCGGATGTCGCGCTGATCGGCAACAAGCGAACATCCGGGTTCTGGCGCGGCGCGAAGGGTGGGCCTTGCGGTCTCCGGCCGACGATGCGCAGCGCCCGCTGTGCGCCCTTGTGGCGCGGATTGATTTTCAGGACGCGGCGATAGTCACCCGCCGCAAGCTGGCTCTGGCCGCGGAAATGCCGGGCAAGTCCGCGCAGATAGTAGCCATGATAGCGGTTGGGACGCATGGAGAGGACGGTCGACGCATCCGAATAAGCCTCGTCGATACGCCGCAGCCGCAGGTTCACCAAGCCTCTGATGTAGTGCGAGGTGAAGGTGGGGCGAATTCGGATGGCCGCGCTCAGATCGGCGATCGCCCCCAGATGGTCGTTCTGGATGGAGCGCACCAGCCCGCGCGAGTGATACGCGAGGTGGTTGGTCGGGTCGTTCTTGACGGCGGCAGTGTAGTCGGCGGTAGCTGCCGAATAGCGATTGGTCGAATGGTGCGCCAGGCCACGAACATAATAAGCCAGCGACAGCCCGCGGGGCTGCAGCCGGCCTGATTTGATGGCGTGGCTGGCGAGCCGGATCGCGTTACCGTAGTTCTTGCGCCGCCACGACCGGAAGGCGACGAGAATCGCCGATCGCGGGGTCATGCGTACCTTGCGTCCACCGCGGTCGAGCGTCTCGATGTTGCCGTTCTCATATCCGCCGTCTTGCGCGGATCCGGGGACCGGCCCACTCGCGCAGGACGCCAACGCGCCCGCCGCCACGGTAAGGGCCGCGATTGCTGCAACGCGCCTGATCAGCGGTCTCATGGAATCCCCCGCAGTCGCGCGGGACGCGATCCGGTCCCGGTACGGGCTGGTGTTTCACCTGCCACTATCGCGCGAGGCTTCGCCGAATCCAACCCCCGGCCGACGTCACGATTTCGCTATCAGGTCAGTTGTAGGGCGGCTTGTGCAGGCCCTTTGGGGAGAGCGTGAAGATCTCAACCCCATCGCCGGTAACGCCGAGCGAATGCTCGAACTGGGCGGAAAGCTTCTTGTCCTTGGTGACCGCGGTCCAGCGGTCGGGCAGGATAAACGTATCCGGGCGTCCGGCATTCACCATCGGTTCGATGGTGAATATCATGCCTTCCTGGAATACCAGATCATGGCCTGGTGCATAGGCGAGCTCGCCGCTGGCGCGCCCGCCGCGAAGTCGCGACGTATGAAAATGCAGCACGCTGGGCGCGTCGTGGAAAATCTGCCCCAGCCCATGGCCGCAAAATTCTTCGACCACGGAGAAACGCTCGCCCTCGACAAAGTCCTGGATCACCTGGCCGATCTCCGACAGCCGCGATCCGGGGCGAACGGTTTCGATGCCCAGCATCATCGCTTTGTGGGTGATCTCGATCAGGCGCTGGGGCATCACCTTGATCTCGCCAACGGGGAACATGCGGCTGGTGTCGCCGTGCCAGCCGTCGAGTATCGGGGTCACGTCGATATTGATGATGTCGCCTTCGTTCAGTCGTTTGCTGTCGTTCGGGATGCCATGGCAGACGACGTGATTGACGCTGGTGCAGATCGATTTCGGGAACCCGCGATAGTTGAGGGGGGCGGGAATCGCCCCGTGATCGAGGGTGTATTCATGGCACAAGCGATTGAGCTCGCCGGTCGTGACCCCGGGCTGGACATGAGGCGTGATCATGTCCAGCGTCTCGGCCGCAAGGCGTCCGGCGCGTCGCATGCCGTCAAACCCTTCGGGGCCGTGCAGCTTCACTGATCGGGTTTCGGAGGCCGCGGTGGCGATATCTTGCTGGTTCATGTGGCGGTATTGCGCTGGAAGGGGGATTAACAATGCAAATGGGGGTTCTATGGTGCGCCGCAAGTCAAGCGTCGTGCATTGAACGCCTTCGCTGAATGCAATGCAAGTCGCGGGCCATTATCCCGCGAATTCTAAGTGCAAATTGTTAACGAGCGATGCCTTGTGGCCATACCGCGGGGTCGTATCAAGCCGCGAATCAGGGGATTATCTCGATAGCATTGGATGCCGTGATCCCTTCGGGGCTGACAGCACAGCAGAACGCCAGCATTTCCACCCCGGCCGCGGCTGCATCGGCGAACGCTGCCGCGTAACCCGGATCGATATCGGCCGCAACAGCGAACCGTCCGCAATCGCCTCGCTGGATAAGGAACACCATCACCGCGCGGGCCCCCTTGGCCGCCATTTCGCTGAGCTCGCCCAGATGCTTGGCGCCGCGCTTGGTGACCGCATCGGGAAACTCGGCGAGGCCCACCGGGCCTTCATCGCGCCGCATGGTGACGCTCTTGACCTCGACATAGCAGTCGGGGCGGCCTTCGTTTTCAAGCAGCAGGTCGATGCGCGAATTGGTTCCATAGCGCACCTCGCGCCGGCACGTGCCGTAACCGGTCAACGCCGCGATGTGTCCGCGGGCGATCGCCTCACGCACCAGATCGTTGGCGCGGTTGGGGTTGACGCCGACCAGACCGCCCGGCGTTTCGATGATCTCCAGCGTGTGCGCGAGCTTGCGCTTGGGGTTGTCCGATCGTGATAACCAGACGGTCGACCCCGGGTCGCTGACCGAGAGCATCGAGCCGGGGTTCGGGCAATGTGCGGTGACCTCCTCGCCATCGTCGAACCGGACATCGGCGAGGAAGCGCTTGTAGCGCTTGATGAGGCGGCCGCGGCGCAGGGGTTCGGCAAATCGCATGGCCGGCGGATCCTATCGGCGCCCGCCTGCGTCATCAACATGGCCTATGCTTTCGCGATGTTCGTGCGGTGCGGTATGATGCACCGTTCCTCATCGCGACAGACAGCGCCCATGGTCACGCCAAGCGACACCTCGAACGCCGCCGGCAGCGCGCCCGGCAACGCAGAGCCGCAGACGGTCACGGCCTGCCTGATCATTATCGGCAACGAGATCCTCTCCGGGCGCACCAAGGACAAGAACCTCGGCTTCATCGCCGAGCGGATGAGTGAATGGGGCATCCGGCTGACCGAGGCCCGGGTGATCCCCGACATCGAGGCGACGATCGTGGAGACGGTCAACACCTGCCGGGCGCAGTTCGACTACGTCTTCACCACCGGCGGCATCGGGCCGACGCATGACGACATCACCGCCGCCGCGATCGCCAAGGCCTTCGGTGTCAAGCTTCACCGGCACCCTGACGCGCTGGCGATCATGCAGCGCCAACACAAGCCCGAGGATCTCAACGAGGCACGGCTCAAGATGGCCGATGTTCCCGAGGGGTCGACGCTGATCGACAACCCGGTGAGCGGCGCGCCGGGCTTTCAGATCGGCAACGTCTATGTGATGGCCGGCGTGCCGATGATCATGCAGGCGATGCTCGAGGGGCTGCGGCACAACCTGGTGGGCGGTGCGCCGGTGCTTTCGCGCTCGGTGCGGGCGTTTTTGCCAGAGGGGGCCGTCGCCGAGGGGCTCGGCGCGATCCAGGACCGCTACGGCGATATCGATATCGGCAGTTATCCGTTTTTCCGCAAAGGCCGGTTCGGCACCAGCCTGGTGCTGCGCGGCACCGATGCGGCGACGCTGGAGCGCGCGCAAGGCGAGGTCGGCGACCTCATCCGCGCCTTGGGCGAGACGCCGATCGAAGACCCGGCCGACTGAGCGCGCGACGCGGCTCGGCTTGGCGATGACGGCCTATCTTCCCTATCTTCTCGGCGCGATGGCCGGCGGCGGCGTGCTCGCCGCCTGGTATGGGTTGAAGGCGGTGCGCGATCCCCAGGCAACGGCGGGCAAGCGGCGGCTTGGTCTGGTCGCGGTCAATGTCGGTATCGTGCTGGTCGCCGCCAGCCTCTATTTGCATTCGCAGGGCGGCTGAGGGCCGTCGCGGCGCAGGGTTGCCTGCTAGAGCATTTTCTGCTCACGCGGAAACGGCGCCGGCCCACTCCCCCGCCAGTCGATCCGCCCTGCGGTTCGACCCCCGAGGATACTGCGCCAAATTGGGCGTTGGGGGTGGCCGGGCGGGGGAGTGGGCCGGTGACGCCGTCTGAACAGAAAATGCTCTAGCCGGGCCGGTCGGGTCCGCGCCAAATGAAACGGGCAATCAGCAGGCCGAGGATCCAGCCCACGAGCGGCACGATGAAGATGTAGTCGAAGGCCGGATGCGTGGGCTTGCCACCGGAGACGACCAGCACGCCCACCATCCAGATCACCGACAGCGCATAGCCGATCCGGGTCCAGGTCTCGCGGTCTTTGAAGTCGAGGGCCATGGGCGTGTGGGCGGCGTGCTCCGGTAAAGGGAACGCGGACGGTATCCGGCTCGGCGCCGGTGCACAACGCGGATGAACGGGGTGGGCGGACGGTGGTCGCCCGGGACCGAAACACGGCGCCGCTTGAACCGGGGGCCCCGCGACACTACCGTCTAGACCGCGCGCGACGCGGGCGTGGCGGAATGGTAGACGCAACGGACTTAAAATCCGTTTCCCTTCGGGGAGTGCAGGTTCGAGCCCTGCCGCCCGCACCAATCTGGCGGCGCGCTACTCGTGCACGGCCTCGAAGGCGGCGATATAGTCGCGGCTGAGCGGCACGGCTTCGACGTCGCGGGCGAGTTGCATCTGGAAGTTCATCCAGCCCATGCGCCTAAAGCCGACCTCGCAGGACTGGAGGTAGAACTCCCACATGCGGCAAAAGCGCTCGTCAAAGAGCTTCGCCGCCTTGTCGCGGTTGGCCTGGAAGCGCCGGTTCCATTCCTTCAGCGTCTCGGCGTAGTGGAGGCGCAGGATCTCGATGTCGGTGATCCAGAGCCCCGCGCGCTCGACCGCGGCGATGGTCTCTGACAGCGACGGTGAATAGCCGCCCGGAAAGATGTACTTGGTGAGGAAGGCGTTGGTCATCCCCGGCGGGTCCTTGCGCCCGATCGAGTGGATCAGCGCCACGCCGCGCTCGTTCAGCAGCGCGCGGGTCTTCTCGAAGAACTCGTCGTAGTGGCCCATGCCGACATGTTCGAACATGCCGACCGAGACGATACGGTCGTAGCGGCCGTCGTCCTCGCGGTAGTCGAGCAGCTTGAAGCTGACCCTGCCGTCGAGACCGGCCGCCTTGGCGCGCGCCTCGGATATTGCGAGCTGCTCCTTGGAGAGGGTGACGCCCACCACCTCGACATCGGCGATCTCGGCCAGATAGAGCGCAAGCCCGCCCCAGCCCGAGCCGATGTCGAGCACGCGCATGCCCGGCTCCAGCAGCAGCTTGGCGGCGAGATGGCGCTTCTTGTTGGCCTGCGCGGCCTCCAGCGTGTCGTCGGGCGTCTCGAAATAGGCGCAGGAATACTGCCGGTCCTCGTCGAGGAAGAGATCGTAGAGCGCGCCGCTGAGGTCGTAGTGATGCGCCACATTGGCCTGCGCCTTGCCGATGACGTTCTGCTGCTGGGACTTGCGGAAGACGGCGGCGAGCTTGGGGTCGATGGCGCGGCCCGTCAGATTGATGCCGCAAAACTCCAGGAAATCGTATAGCGAGCCCTCCTCGATGGTGAGCGTGCCCTCCATGTAGCCTTCGCCCAGATACAAATCGGGCTTCATCAGGATCCTGCGCAAGAGCGTCTCGTCGTGGAGGCGGATACGCGAACGGGGACCATCGGCCACGCCCTCGAAGCGCCGCTCGGCGCCGTCGGCATCGATGATCGTCAGGCTGCCGGCCTCGACCGACTGGGCGGGCGGCGCGTCAACCGTCAATTCGGCCGGCATGGCGGGCAATCCTCGTTTCCAGCAGGATTTTGCGATATTAGACCTCGCGGGGGCCGGCTCGCAAAGCTTCCAAGGGCGCGGCGAATCGCCCTATGATCGGGGTCGGCCACAGGTCGCATATAGCCGCAAGTCGCAGAAAACAGGAGTAGCGTTCGAATGGCGGACTGGGTGGAAACCTTCAAGGGGGCGATCCTCGCTTCGGAATACGATCCCGACGCGCATATGAACTCGCAGATATATGTGAACCGGTTTGACCAGGCCACCTGGTTCATCCTTGCGACGGTTGGCGTCACGCCGGGGTCGATGAAGGAAAAGAAGCAACGCGTCGCGATCGTGCGCCAGACCTTCCAGTATCTGCGCGAAATCCGCGGCGGCGAATTGATCGAGATCCGCAGCGGCTTCGTCGCCGTCGGCAAGAAGTACATCCGCTTCGTCCATCGCATGTTCAACTCGGTGACCGGCGAGATGGTGGCGACCAGCGATTGCACGGCTGTCCTGGCGAGCTTGAAGACGCAGAAATCCGTCGCGTTGCCCGAAGCCCTGCGCAAGGCGTCCAAGGCGCACCTGGTCACCTGGAATGCGGCCGACGGTTAAGCCGGCGCGTTGGTCTGGCTTTTCGGCATTCGAAATTCATCGTTTTGATATCGTTTGGATCCGCGGCGATGAGGCACCAGCCGACGGGCGGTCGATCATCTATCGCTGCCACCGGCAAGCCCCTAGCGACAGGCAAGCGGAAATGAGCTCATGAGTTCCACGATTGCGCGAGCACGCGCCGAGCTGCTTCGCTTCAAGCTCGACAAGCCTGTCGGCGGCTCAGGCGTCAGTGCGATCGATGTGCTCGCGGTCGATCTGATCGATACCGACGGCGCTGTCGGTATGGGGTTCAGCTATGGGTTGCGCGGCGGCGGCCGGACCATGCTTGCGGCGGCGCGGGACCTATTGGGCGGCGTCATCGAAGGCACCAGCGCGTCGGCGCCCGAAGCGCTTTACCGGGATATGGTATCGGCGCTCAACCGCCTGGGGCGGGGCCCTGCGTATCTGGCGATGGCGGCAATCGATCTGGCGGTGTGGGATTTGCACGCCAAGGCGCGCGGTGTTTCGTTGACCGTGGCGCTTGGTGGGCATCCGCGCCCGGTGCCGGTCTATGGGTCGGGCGGATTGCGCCCGGATATGGAGCCATCGGCCGCGGCCGAGGTCGCTCTGGCCCATGCCGAAGCCGGCTTTCGCGGGGTCAAGCCACGGCTGGCAGGCGACCGAAGCGATGGCGCCCGGCTTGCCGCCGTGCGCGCGGTGCTGCCGGAAGCGGTCGACTTGATGGGCGATGCAAACGAGAAGTGCGACCTTGCGCGCGCGCAATGGCTCGCGCGGCTGTGCGGCGAGCTTGGCCTGCTTTGGCTGGAGGAGCCGTTGCCCGCCTATGATCAAGCGGGTTACGAGGCGCTTGCGCGCTCGGCCCCGGTGCCCATTGCAACCGGTGAGCATCTTCAAGGCGCTGTCGAGGCGCGGGGGCTGTTCGATGCGCGCGCCTGTGCGGTCTTCCAGCCGGACCTCGCGATGATGGGAGGGATGACCGAGTGTCTGCGTGCCGCGCGTCTGGCCGAGCATTTCGGGATCGCGATTGCGCCGCATTTCCTGCCGGCCTTGTTCGTGCATCTTGCGGGCGCGGCGCCGAACCTGACGTGGCTGGAAGACTTTCCGCTGCTCGAGCCTTTGTTCACCTTCGACGTTGCGATGGCCGCCGACGGCACGATGACCGCAACCGATAGGCCCGGCCATGGACTGGATTGGGCTGAGGGCGCACGCGATCGCTATCGCGCCGACGACTGAAAGATTACATCGTCAGGCGACGGGCGCGAGCCAGCCCACGATCATGCCGAAGGTCCCGTGCACCAGCGCCGAGGTGGTCCACGCGAATGGATGCGCCTTGATCGCAAAGAACCCAAGCCGGAAGAAGATCGGCACATAGATCAACCCGGCCAGCACGAACAGGATCTCACCGTAGAGGATGCCCTTGACGATCGGGTAGCCGGGGATGCCGGGAAGGTACTTCTGCGCGACGCTGCTGTAGAGCAGGGCGAAGACGATCCCGTTCATATGCAGGATCATCAGCCCGATGAAATAGGCGCTCGGTCCCTTCACCACATCGCGCAAGGTGAGCTCGGCCTGCTCGTGGGCAAAATCGACGCGAGGCAGACCGAAGCGATCCGCCCATTGTGCGAACACCATCAAAACGTATGTCGCGATGAACCCGGCCAGCGCCGATTGAACGAGAAACTCGAGTGTCATGGCCACTTCCCCGTTGCGTAGCGGGCGGCATTAACCCATCAATCGGCGGCGGAAGTGAATGCAATGGTTTACAGCAGCGACTCACCGATGACGGCCGGGGATGTCACGGCAGCCTAGGCCTTGGCAGGCGCCTCTAGCACGCGTTCGGGTGGGAAGCGCAATGTGACGGCAGTGCCCGTGCCGGGCGCGCTGTCGATCGTCAGCGTTCCGCCGTGCAGCTCGATCATGGCGTTGACCAGCGGCAGGCCAAGTCCCGTCCCGGCATGACTGCGGTTCATTGCGCTTTCGACCTGCCCGAAGGGCTCCAGCACCGTCGCCAGGTGCTCCGGCGCGATACCGATGCCGGTATCGGTGACGCTGAGCGTATAGCCGCCTTCGCTATTCAGTCCGCCCTCAATCGTGAGCGAGCCGCCCTCGGGCGTGAACTTGACGGCATTCCCCAAGAGGTTGATCAGCATCTGCTTGACTAATCGTTGGTCGGCCCATAAGGGCGGGGCATCGGACGGGAAGCGGACGTTGAGCTCGAGGCTCTGCTGCTTGATGGTGTCGCGCAACATCGACAGGCACGCTTCGGCTACCTCGGCCACGTCGATCATGCGCTCCTTCAATTGCAACCGGCCGGACTCGACCTTGGCCATGTCGAGCAGGTCGTTGATGATCGTGAGCAGGTGGCGGCCGCTCTGCAACACGCTCTCGGTATATTCGGTGTAGCGCTCATGCCCCAGCGGGCCGTACATCTCGCCGTCCATGATCTCGGTGAAGCCGATGATGGCGTTGAGCGGGGTGCGCAGCTCGTGGCTCACATTGGCGAGGAACTCCGACTTGGCGCGGATCGCCGCATTGGCATCGCTCAACGCCTCCTGCAGGCGATCGTTGTTGGTGCGCACCTCGTCAACCAGCCGCTCGAGCTTGGTCTGGCTGCGCTTGACCATCGCCTCCGCCTCGAACTGCGCCGTGCAGTCGCTGCCGGCGCCGCGGAAACCAATGAAGCGGCCATTGTCCTGGTCGAAAGCCGGAATACCGGAGACCCGGCAGAAGCGGTGTCCGCCTTCGGCATCGACGATCTCGATTGCGAGGTTGCGGAACGGGCGCCGCCCGGCGAGGGCATCGCGCAGCGTGCGTCCGATGACCACGTCGTTGCCCAGTTCGACAAGATAGGTGCCCATCAATAGGCGCGACGGCCGACCCACGATCTCGGTGATGCGGTCGGAAATAAACGTGACGGCACCGTGCTCGTCGGTTTCCCAGACCCAGTCGGACGCGGCCAGAACGAAATCGTGAAAACGTCGGCGGCTTTCATTGTAAAGGCGCTGGGCGGCGCGCAATGACTGTGCCAGATGCGCGGCATCGGCGGATGGTGCGGAGCCGAGCATGGGGTCGATCGGATCGCCTTGCTGGCCTGGCTTGTAAGTCGCACCAGCGCTGGATGGCTGTCCAGACACGCCCGAAGCCGCGTCAGCGTCGCTGGTTGCCGGCTTGCTCACCAGTTGTGGCCGGGCATCGCCGCCAATGTTCGGCTGGTTGAAGGAAGCCTTGGGCTGGACCCGTGGCTCGCCGGGCGCGGCGCGGCCGGCCGCCGTCGGACTTACCGCCGGATGTTCGGCGGCGAATGCGATGGCATCGGCGAGCGGGGCATCGGCGTCCGACGTCTCGGGCACGGGCGTCAGCGGCGGCCAGTCGGGCTGCGAGGATGCCTGCGTTGGCGCTTCGTCGCCACTTTGCGGGCGCACCGGCACGACGACGGCGCCCGGGCCCTTGCGGCGGATCGCGGCGCGGCCCGATGTCGCGGCGGTGTCTGCCGGTGGTTTGGTGGGCCCGTCGCTCACGCCCTGCGTCCTGTCCGACCGATCATTGCCCGCGGGCCTGGCGGCTGGACGTTTGATCCGATCGGATGCGCTCATACGCCTGTCCCGGAGGAGACCCGGGCGATGCTGGATTGAGCGCGCAGAAATTCATCATCTTGCTTCCAATAGCGAAGCGCGGCCATGGCAGCTTCGCGGGTCAGCGAGCCGAAGAGCTCCGCGACTTTCGGTGTTACCATGGTCCCGAGCGCATTTCCATGCGGACTGCGTGTCAACAGATACGTTGTTGCAAATTGGCCCTGGTCCATTCCCACTGCACGGCAAAGCACGGCAAGCGGCTCGCCGCCGGCATCGAGCACGATGCGGCGCGCGGTGGGGATTTCAATGCGGGCGCGATTGGCGAGCGCCGTGATGAACAGCTGGATCTCGCCGTTATGCAGCGCGCGTAGGATGAAATCCAATGTCAGCTCGCCGCGGTCCGCCAGGCCATTGACCAGGGCCTCGGCTGCGGTCGCGGCGCCGTGATGAAGATTGGTGCGTTCGATGGCTAGTTCCGCGGAGTCGCGCAGGAAGTCCTCGACCAGCGTGCCGTCAACGGTAAAGCTCGTCAGGATATGCTGGCGGAGCGCGGCGGAGACCCACCAAAACATGCGATGGGCGAGCGCCGGCGGCAAGTCCCGGCGCAGGATCAACGGGCGCTGGAAGCGGTCGACGCGCTTGGAGCGCTCGACCAGGAATTTGAGCGCCCGGCGCGACATCACGGCGTCGGCATTGTTGATCAATGTTTCGATAGCGTCGTCCTCGCCGCGCGAGACGATGGCATCGGTCACCGCCTCGCTCAGCGTGTCGCGGCGCGCGACCTGCAGGATATGCTCCTGGGTCCGTTCCTTGATGACCTCAATCAGGTCAGCATCACGCAGCACGCCGCTCCTCAGCAGGATCGGGCGCGCCACCTCGATCTCGTCATTCGCGAGCATCACCACGAGATCGTGCGGCGCCTCGCTGTTCTCGGCTAGGCGATCGGAGAGGTCGCGGCGAACCTCCATTTCCACATCGTGGATCAGCTTGTGGAGGATATCCGTCATCAGCGCAGTTTCGCGCTCGCTCAGGCGGCCCTCGGGCGACAGGAACAGATCAGTGATGTTTTCGAAGATTACGCGCCGCCCATCGGACGTATGTTGTCGAGCGAGCTCGACCAGGTTCGCTAGCTGCGCCTTCGAATCGCTCGCCATTCAGGTCATTCCCCGATGCGCCTTTTGGCGATCTGCGCCGGATGTCGTGGATGGTTAACGCGAAGTACTAATAGCCATGCCTATTAAGAATGTCATCTAAAAAAGACCTAAAAATGGCAGTGAATCCAAGGCTTGGCCGATCTTGTTCATAGTCTATGTAATCACTGGCGTAATATTGCGACAGTAGTCGTGCGCTGCCCTCAATCCTTCGGTTTCGGTGGCGGCGGCTCCTTGGCCTCGACCGGGCCGCCGGCTTCCCTCCATTTGCCGAAACCGCCGGCGATATGCGCCACCGGGCTGAGCCCCATATCCTGGACCGCCTTGGTTGCCAGTGCGGAGCGCAGGCCGCCGGCGCAAAAGAATACGAACGACTTGCCGCTCGCGAAGATGTCCTTGTGGTAGGGGCTTTCGGGGTCGACCCAGAATTCGAGCATGCCGCGGGGCGCGTGCAGTGCGCCCGGAACCGCGCCTTCGCGCCATAGCTCGCGCACGTCGCGGATGTCGACAAAAACGGTGTTCTCGTCGCCGAAGCGTTCCATCGCCTGTTCCACGTTCAGCGTCTCGATCTCAGCCTCGGCTTCGGCGCAAAGTTGCTTAATGCCCTTGGTCACGGCCATTCTTGTGTTCTCCCCATACACCCGTCAGTCGCTCGGCAGGCGTTACTCTAGCGAGGACGGGGTGTTTGCGGAAGATATCCATTTTCGGCTCGGCCTAGGCTGCGTTCCGGGCGCGGGCGACGATCGTGGCCGCGGGTGCGCCGGTCGGCAGTACACCAAAATGGCGCCCGCTTGCGCCTTCAAGGCGGGTACGGCAGAAGGTGTCGGACACCGCCGAGGGCGCATGACGTAGCAGGATTGCGGCCTGCAGCGCGCAGGCCAGGCGTTCGGCAAGCTCGCGCGCACGGGCCGGATCGCGTGACAGCTCGGGCAGGTCGGCCTTAAGCGCATCGACGAAGCGATCGTAGAGGGGCTCGGTGCCGCGGGCGGCATCGATCTCCGTCAGGATCACCTCGTCGCAGCCGGGCGCGCGCTGCAACGCGCGCTGGATGTCGAGGCAAATTACGTTTCCGGTGCCTTCCCAGATGCCGTTGAGCGGCGCTTCGCGGTAGAGCCGCGCCATCGGCATCTCCTCGACATAGCCGACGCCGCCCATGCATTCGAGGGTCTCGGCGACGAAGGCCGGCGCGCGCTTGCACACCCAGTATTTGGCCACGGGCGTCATCAGCCGCTCGAAGAGCCGGGCCTCGTCGCTACGCTCCGCCTCGTCGACAGCGCGCGCGATGCGCATCGAAAGCGCCAGCGCCGCCTCCCATTCCAGCGCCAGATCGGCGAGCACGCTGGTCATCAAGGGCTGATCGATGAGGAAGCGCTGGAAGGCATGCCGATGCGCGGTGTGGTGGAGCGCATGGCCGAGCGCGAGCCGCATCAGCCCCGACGAGGCGACCGCGAAGTCGAGCCGCGTGTGATGCGTCATCATCAGCGCGACCTTGATGCCGGCCCCTTCCTCGCCGAGGCGCATCGCCCAGGTCCGGTTGAATTCGACCTCGCTGGAGGCATTCGAGCGGTTGCCGCATTTGTCCTTCAGCCGCTGAATGAAGAAGCGATTGCGGGTGCCGTCGGGCAGCGAGCGGGGGATGATGAAACAGGTCAGCCCCTTGTCGGTCATCGCCAGGGTGAAGAAAAGATCGCACATCGGCGCCGAGCAGAAATACTTGTGTCCGGTCAGCAGCCAGCCGCCGTCCCCGTCTGGCTCCGCGCGGGTGGCGTTGGCGCGGAGGTCGGAGCCGCCTTGCTTCTCGGTCAGCGTCATGCCGATCGTGGCGCCGGTTTTTTCCGCCACCGGAAGGGGACGCGGATCGTATTCGGTCGAGAGCGCCGGCGCTTCCCACATGGCGGCTATCTCGGGGTCGAGGCGCAGCGCCGGGATTGCCGAATAGGTCATGCCAACTGGACAGCCGACGCCGTTCTCGACCTGGTTCCAGAGATAAGAGAGCGCGGCGCGGGCGACATGGGCGCCGGGTCGCGCCTCGGTCCAGGCCAGCGAATGAACGGCATTGCCATAGGCCATGCGCGAGAGCTCGTGGTAGGCGGGATGGAACTCGACATGATCGAGGCGGCGCCCGAAGGCATCGAAAGTTATCAGCTCGGGGATCTGCCGGTTGGCCTGGCGGGCCAGCACCTGTACCCCCGGATCGCCGACCAGCTTGCCGAGCGCGCCTGCCTTGTCGGCGACCCAAGCGCCGCCCTCGCGCTCCAAAGCCTCGCGCAGCGGGGTGTCGTTGGTAAAGGCGTCGATGCCGGCGAACGGCGGCGGCTGGTTGGTGACCTCATGGGTGTCGAGCTGGGTCTCAGCGGATGGCGCGTACATGGGCATTCTCTCCCTCTGCATCTCTTTCTTGGCCGACCGCGCGAAGGCAGAAGGCAACGATGCCCGCGGCGACGGCCTCGTCGTCCTCGGCCGCCCGTTGATGGGCGAGCGGTCCCATCAATCCTTCCAGCATGGCGCCGACAATGCAGGCGCCGGCGAGGTCGGGATCCTGTATCGGCAGGCTGCCTTCGGCCGCCGCTTCGCCGACCAGGTCGCCAAAGAAAAGCGCCAACTCACGCTTGATCTCCTGGCGCGCATCCTCGATCTCCGGCGCGGCCGGCTCGGCGATGACCGCGTAAGCCAGGCGGTCGCCGCGCAGCGCGCGTTCCACGAAAGCCCAAATCGCATCGCCGAGACGCTCCCGCGCCGGCCCGCTGCCGGCCGCGATGGCCCGCGTGACTTCGGCTTCGCGGGCACAGATCGCGCGCAGCAACTCGACCATCAGATGCGCCTTGGAGGGGAAGTAACGGTAGACGCTGCCGGTCGCGAGCCCGGCCGCCGCGGCCACCGCGGCGACGGTCACCTCGCGGAAACCGCCATCGGCGACCAGCGTCCGCGCGGCGCTCAGAATGCGCGCCCGGTTGTCGGCCAATCGGGTCTCGACCTTGGCGGTGCGGCGGTAGGCCATGAAGTGAACTCCCGTTCACTATTTAATGAACTGCAATTCATTTCTTGTCAAGCACAGCGCATGCGGGCTGTCGCGCACCCGGGGGCGATGACGACAGTACTTCGCCTTGGCCGGCCGCTCCGTTAGGCTGCGGCAAACGAGGCTGGTTGCGGAAAGGCACCCCAGGATGGCGGGACGGGTCGAGGGCAAGGTGGCGCTGGTGGTCGGCGCGGGGTCGGTCGGGCCCGGCTGGGGCAATGGCAAGGCGGCCGCCGTGCACTATGCGCGCGAGGGCGCCAAGGTCCTCGCGGTTGACGTCAACGAAGCGGCGGCGGCGGAAACGGCCTCGATCATTCGGGACGAGGGGGGCACGGTCGCGGTCGCGCGCGCCGACGTCTCCAGCGCCGCCGAGGTCGAGGCGATGGTCGACGCCTGCACGCAGGCCTTCGGGCGCATCGATATCTTGCATAACAATGTCGGCATCGTCGAAGTCGGCGGGCCGGTCGATCTGAGCGAAGAGGCCTGGGACCGGGTCAACGATATCAACCTGAAGAGCATGTTCCTGACCCACAAATATGCGCTGCCGGTGATGGCCGCGCAGGAGCCAAGCGCCGCCGGACAGCGCGGGGCGATCGTCAACATTTCCTCGGTCTCGGGTATCCGCTATACGGGCGTACCGTACGTGTCGTACGCGACGACCAAGGGTGCGATCCTGCCGTTCACGCGCTCGGTTGCGCTTGAATACGCCGGGCGCGGCATCCGCGCGAACGCAATATTGCCGGGGCTGATGAACACGCCGATGATCGTGGAGCCCTTGACCGACGCGTACGGCGGCGGCGATGTCGACGAGATGATGCGCGTACGCGACGCGCAATGCCCGCTCGGCCATATGGGCGACGCCTGGGACGTGGCGCATGCGGCGCTATTCCTCGCCTCCGACGAGGCCAAGTACATCACCGGCACCACGCTGGTGGTCGATGGCGGGCTGACGGCGAAGGTTGTCTGACCCTTGGTCCGGCGCGACCGACAGGAAAGCAGGCAGGAGAAACGATATGAGCCAAACCCTGAGCAGCGACGAAACGGCGCTCATCGAAACCGCGCGGACTTTTGCATCTGAAGTCGTCGCGCCCAACGCGGCCCAGTGGGAGGCCGAACGGCGGCTGCCGCGCGAGGCGCTGACCGCCGCCTGCGAGGCCGGGCTGGGCGGGCTGCTGGTGCCGAAGGATCTGGGCGGGCAGGGCGCCGGCTTTGCCGCGACCGCGCGCATTGTCGAGGTACTGGCGGCGGCCGATTTCGGCTTTACCTTTCCCCTTATCGTCCACAATAACCTTGCCGGCAGCATCGCGCGCAACGGCAACGACGAACAAAAGGCGCGTTATCTTCCCGACATGATCGCGGGCCGCCGCATCGGCGCCTTTCTGCTCACCGAGCCGGGGGCAGGCTCCGATGCCGCCAGCATCACGACAATGGCGAGCCCGGTGAACGGGTCGTGGCGCATCGAGGGAGAGAAGGCCTGGGTCACCAGCGGCTCCGCCGCCGATATTCTCAGCGTCTACGCACAGACCGATGCTGCGGCGGGCTGGCGCGGCATCGCCTGCTTCCTGGTGGAGGCCGACACCGCGGGGGTCGTGCGCGGCGAGCCCTATGCGCTTATCGGCGGTCACGCCATCGGCGCGAGCGATATCGCGTTCCAGGGATGCGCGGTGGATGAGGAGGCGCTTTTCATCCCCGCGGGCAAGGCCTTCAAGGCGGCCATGGCGGGGATCGACATCGCCCGTGCGAACGTCGCCATGGCAAGCTGCGGCATGCTCGGTGCGGCGCTGGAAACCGCGCTCGACTACATGGCCCGCCGGCGCGCCTTCGGGCGCGCGATCGCCGAGTTCCAGGGCCTGCAATGGGAGCTCGCCGACGTCGCCACCGATCTTGAGGCCGCACGCCTGTTGGCCCGGCAGGCGGTGGCCAAATTCAATGCCGGCGCGGACAGTGCGATCGCCGCCGCGCATGCCAAGAAATTCGCGACCCGCGTCGCCTTCAAGGGCATTCATGCCTGCATGCAGGCGATGGGCGCGGCGGGTGCGCGCGCCGACTACCCGCTCGCGCGCCACTTGGCGGCGGTCAAGCTCGCCGAATACATGGACGGGACAACGGGCATTCAGAACGTGGTAATCGCGCGCTCGCTCTTCGGCGGGCGTCCTGCACCGGAAAGCAAGGCCGCGGAGTAACGGTCCTCACGCATCCGCCTGGATTTCACCCGGCGGTGCTTGCGGGATCAGCCGATAAGCGAACATGCCGGCGAGCATGGCGGCGAGAAAGACCGCCGGCTCCCAGCGGCCCAGCGCCAGCGAGGAGACCGCCGGCCCGGGACAGTAGCCCACCAGCCCCCAGCCGACGCCGAAGAGCGCCGCACCGCCAACCAGCCTTGCGTCGATGTCACGCCGCTTTGGAATGGCAAAGCTCGCGGCGAAGACCGGCGCACGCATGCGTTTCGTCACCGCAAAGGCCGCACCCCAGACCGCGACTGCGCCGCCCAGCACGAAAGCGAGGCTCGGATCCCAGGTGCCGGCAATGTCGAGGAAGCCCAGCACCTTGGCCGGGTTGACCATCTGCGAGACAGCTAGCCCCGCGCCAAAGAGGAGGCCCGAGGCCAGGGCGGCAAGGATTGTGCGCATCGGCTCAGCCTCCGATCAGGTGGCGGGCGGCATAGACCGTCAGCCCGGCGGTCAGCAGGAAGGTGGCCGTGGCCACGATCGAGCGGCCGGAGAGCCGGCCGAGCCCGCAAACGCCGTGCCCGCTGGTGCATCCGGAGCCGAGCCGGGTGCTGAGGCCGACGATGAAGCCTGCGGCGATCAGAAGCGGCAGGCCAGCCTCGATCTGCACCGAGATCGGCGCGCCTCTGGCAAACTGGAGCAGAAGGGGGCCCAGGACGAGCCCCACGATGAAGGCGAGACGCCAGGCGAAATCGCCCCGCGGAAGCTCCAGCGATCCGCCAAGGATGCCGCTGATCCCGGCAATCCGGCCATTCATGAGCAACAATATCGCCGCCGCGACGCCGATCATGGCGCCGCCGGTGAGGGCCGATATGGGCGTGAAGTTAACCATATGATTGGTCTCGCTCTTGCCTTGTTTCCGCCGATCCTAGGCCCGGTGGAAGCAGCCGTCCATTCCAGACCGCCACGCGGCCGCGATTGCCGTCAAAATCGGTCAGATCCCCTAAAGCTTTAGCCGGATTTAACGTGCCCTTAAGCGTGCAAGGGCGAGGATCGCAGCCAGAATCCGAATGGAGAACGAGCATGCTTCCGACCAGGCTGAGCCAGACACTTTCGGCGCTCGCAATCGCGGCGATTGTCGCCGGACCGATCGCGCTGACGGCGGTGCCGTCGGCTGCGGAGGAGACGGCGCCGGCCGCCAATTCCGAGAAGTCGAAAGCCGAGGCACGGATAAAGGCGAGGGCCGCAGGGGCCAAAAAGGCGGCGATGGCCAAGGCCAAAGCGGCCAAGTCCAAGACGGCTGGAGCCAAGAAGCCCGATATGGCCAAGCCCCAAATGGTCAAGCCCGAGATGGCAAAGCCGAAGATGGCGAAGCCCAAGGGCGGCCAGACCCAGACCGCTCTCGGCACCCGGTCGATGACCAAGCTTGCAAAGCTT
>Ga0209633_10001126_pt1 | contig 28761 bp, 23 predicted proteins | sample Cruoilmetagenom1_FD_187290 | JGI IMG/M metagenome (GOLD analysis project Ga0209633, IMG submission 187290) | Oil polluted marine microbial communities from Coal Oil Point, Santa Barbara, California, USA - Sample 1 (SPAdes) (version 2) | ecosystem: Environmental > Aquatic > Marine > Oil seeps ... | reverse complement strand
GTAAGCGGACTGAACAAAGTAGAGACAAATTTTCATTTATGTCTGAGGCATGGGTAAATGCAAATTTGAAAGTGTGTTATTTAACAGAGCAATACAGGCAAAACGATTCTGACCTAAATCATATTCTAAATGAAATTAGAAAAAGAAAAATTTCTGAACAGAGTATAGAATTATTAAAAAAAGCAACAAATAACAAACTCAAAAATAAAGAAGATATAACCAAGTTGTTTACCCATAATATTGATGTTGATACCATCAATTCTCAACATTTGTCAACTTTAGAAGGTCGCACAAAAACATTCAAAGCAACAACTAAAGGAAACTTAAAATTGATTGAAACATTAAAAAATGCTGTTTTAGCAGGAGAAAATTTGGCGTTAAAAGTTGGAGCTAAAGTCATGTTTGTAAAGAATAATGTAGAAAAAGGTTATGTAAATGGTACCTTAGGTCAAGTGATAGGTTTTAATGATGAGGGTTTTCCTAGGGTTAAAATGGCATATAATAGAACTATTACAGTAGCACAAGAAAGTTGGACCATACAAGATGATCATAGTAAAGTATTGGCTAGTTTTAATCAATTCCCACTTAGATTGGCATGGGCAATAACCGTACATAAATGCCAAGGCATGACGCTTGATGAAGCAGAAATTGACCTCTCTAAAACATTTGAAAGAGGTCAAGGCTATGTTGCCTTGTCTAGATTAAAAAATATAGAAAGCTTACAGCTTAAAGGACTAAACGATATGGCTTTATTGGTGGATGGTTTAGCATATAAAGCTGATATTCGTTTTCAAGAACTTTCTAATGAAGTAGATGAAGATTTTTCATTAGAAGAATTAGAAATTGTAGCTCCCATTTTTATTAAGCAATGTGGAGGGATTACAAATACAAATGAGATCAAAAAAAATAAGAAAAAAAATAAGGAAAAGAAATCTACCAAGCAATCAACTTATGCCATTACCTTATCATATTTAAAAGAAAAAAATCTATCAAAGAAATTGCTGAAGAACGCGGCTTTTCACCTGGTACAATTTCCAGCCACCTCATTAAAATTTGTAAGGATTATCCTAAAGAAGATTTAAGTTTTTATAAACCGGAAAAGGCCATACTTCAAAAGGTGAAAAAAGTATATGACCAACAAGCTAAGGGAAAACCAATTAGTTTAAAGGCTATGTACGACGCTTTACATGGCAAGGTAAGCTATGATAACCTTAAATTGAGCATAGCTTTTCTTTAACTCACATTTTGCATAAGAAATATGTATTGCGGGTTTAACAAGAATTTAAAATTTGCTAAACTCTTTTTGATTAGTTTTGTAGCAAATAAAACAATTTGAAGAAATTACTTTATCTATTCATAATAATTTTCACATTTACGGTACAAGCACAGCAAAAGCGTATTGAAATATTACATGCTGATAATTCTACAATTGACGAAGAAAAATATCCAGGTGCTACCGTTTTACTTGGCGATGTGTTTGTAGAACATGAAGGTTTTACGCTACGTAGTAAAAAAGCTATCTATTATAAAAATGACAATATCATTAAAGCTTATGGTAATGTGGTCATTAACCAAGGAGATACCATTACTCAAACTAGCCATTTTGTAAAATATAATGGCAATACCAAAAAAGCAAAGTCTTGGGGAAAAGTGGTCTTAACAGATCCTGTAATGACCTTAACTACAGATACTTTAGATTTTGACAGACTCAAGCAGTTACTCTATTATAAAAATGGAGCTACCATTAAAGATACTGCCAATGTTTTGGTAAGTAAAAAAGGTAATTATTATTTGGAAACTTCAAAGTTTGAGGCTCTTTCTGAAGTAGTGCTTACCAATCCTGATTATGTCTTAGAATCAGATCACTTAAATTATTATACCAATAACGGTCAGGCATTTTTGCATGGGCCATCTACCATAACAGGAAAAGATAGCTTTATTTATACTGAACAAGGTTTTTACGATACGCAAAACGGTATTTCACACTTTACAAAAAATTCACGTCTCGAGCATAAAGACAGAGTTTTAATTGCTGATAGTCTTTTCTATAATAGAAATGAAGGTTTTGCCTCTGCTACAAAAAATATCAGGTTAAAAGATACTGTAAATAACATGATGATACGAGGTAATTACGGTGAGTTCTATCAAAAATTAGATTCTGCTTTTGTGGTCAATCGTGCAGTTGCCATAACAGAAATTGATAAAGATTCTATGTATGTGCATGGTGATACTTTATTAGTTACCGGTAAGCCAGAAAATAGGATTATTAGGGCTTTTAATGGAGTCAAAATTTTTAAAAGTAATTTAAGTGGTAAGTGCGATTCAATCCATTCTAATCAAAAAACCGGCCTAACCCAAATGTTTAAAAATCCGGTATTATGGTCTCAAGAAAATCAAATGACAGGAGATATAATTCACCTACTTTCAAATACAGAAACAGAACAATTAGACAGTTTGAAAATATTAAAAAATGCCTTTATTATCCAGAAAGATTCTGCAGGTTATAATCAAATAAAAGGTAGAGATATTTTAGGAAAGTTCATCGAAAATGAATTAGAAGATGTAAATGTAATTGGTAATTCTGAAAGTATTTTTTATGCAAGAAATGAGCTGGATAGCCTTATCGGGATAGATAAAAGCACCTGCAGTTATATTAATTTTAAAATTAAAAATAAGAAAATTCAGGATGTTACTTATTTTACAGCACCGGAAGGAGATTTATATCCACTTTCTAAATTACCTGAAAATGCTAGACAATTTAAGGGATTTAATTGGCGAATTAAAGAAAAACCTTTGCATAAAGATGATATTTTTAAAGATGATGGTAATATTACGCTTGTAAAAAAAGAGAATGCTTCTGTAACAAAAAACAGCATTCCAACTTCTAAAAAAAACCGTTCGGAAATAAAAGAATCTGATAAAATTCCGATTAAAACTCAGCGGCAAGTAAACAGCTCTGTACCTATCAAGAAATCAAAAAAATCTATTACTATTGAAAATATAAATAAGGAATAATCTAAAATATAAAACAATCGAATCAGATTTTTTTAAATATCAGGCACAAACGACAGTTCATCCATTGGCTATTGAAATTTCTCATGCTGATGGTTGTTATGTATATGATACCAATGGTAAGGCATATTTAGATTTTATAGCTGGTGTCTCTGCAAATAGTCTTGGTCACAATCATCCAAAATTAAAAAAGTCAATTGTTGAACAAGTTGAAAAGTATACACATGTCATGGTGTATGGAGAGTTTATTCAACAACCTACAGTTGAACTTTGCAAGCTTTTAACGGCTCAATTATCACCACTTCAAAACTGGTCGGTTTATTTGACAAACTCTGGTACCGAAGCTACAGAAGGTGCTTTAAAACTAGCCAAACGCTTTACGGAAAGATCTGAAATTATTGCGGCCCGTAATGCCTATCATGGTAATACTCAAGGAGCCATGAGTGTTTGTGGTAATGAAAATCAAAATAGGTCGTTTAGGCCACTAATTCCAGGAATTAAATTCATTGAATTTAATAATTTTAAGCATCTTCAAAAAATAACTGATAAGACTGCTGCTGTAATTCTAGAAACGATACAAGGAGCTGCCGGATTTATTGTACCTGAAAATGACTATTTAGCAAAAGTAAAAAAACGTTGTGAAGATGTAGGAGCTTTATTGATTTTGGATGAAATTCAAAGTGGAACAGGTAGAACAGGAAAATTTTTTGGATTTGAAAATTATAATACTAGCCCTGATATAATTATAAGTGGAAAAGGTTTAGGTGGTGGTATGCCAATAGGAACTTTTATAGCCTCAAGTAATATAATGTCAAGTTTAAAAGAAAAACCTAAACTAGGTCATATTACAACATTTGGTGGACATCCAGTTATAGCCGCAACCGCTTTGGCAACAGTAAAAGAAATTACGTCATCTCATTTATTGGCAACTGTTTCGCAAAAGGAAAAGTTATTTCGTCAATACTTACAACACCCTGCTATATTATCGATTAGAGGTAAAGGATTAATGTTAGCCGTTATGGTGGAATCTTCCGAAATGGCCAGTAAAATTATTTTAAAATCTTTGGATAAAGGCCTGTTGCTATTTTGGTTATTATTTGAAGATAAAGCCATTAGAATAACACCGCCATTAATAATTACTAAAGAAGAAATTAAAAAAGGATGTGACACCCTACTAAATGTAATTGATGAAATTGTTAAAAATTCAAAACCTTTACAGCGGTAATAGCTATTTTTCTTAAAAAGATATTCTCTATCCTACTGAGAATTAGTGCTAGTTAAACTGACATAAACTCTATATTCTTATTCAAGTTAAAATATGTTAATACTAGTTAAAGTATCGTTAAACTAAACATCTTTTGGTAACAATTATTATAAAACCTTGTCTTTTAGATATATATGTTTAACTTAAATCCTTTCATTATGAAAAATTTAAAATTAATTGCCCTTTCATTTGCCCTTTTACTTAGCTCCTTTTCATTTGCCACAAGTTCATCTATTGATACAAAAGATGAATTGCGTAAACAAATTATTACAATATTAAATAAAGCTGATATTGAATTGACTACAGACGAATTGGTAGGAGAAGTTTCTTTTACCTTAAACGAAAACTCTGAACTCGTTATTATTTCAGTGAGTTCTGACCATCAAATACTTGATAGTTATATAAAGAATCATTTAAATTATAAAAAAGTCAGTGTAGATGCATTAAGCATAGGTAAAATTTACAAAATGCCGTTACGCATTGTTAAAGGATGATCTATAATCATCTTGTAAAATAAAAAAGCCCAAATGGGCTTTTTTATTGCGTCAATAATTCGTCTAATAATTTTTTAACCTTACTACTATTCCAGTTTGCCGGACCATATTCAGACAATGCTACCTTACCATTCTTATCTATGATAAAAGTTGCGGGAATACTTTGGGTATCAATTTCTTTAGGTGGGTTTGACAAAATATTATAGGTAGGTAACTTATAATTGTTATTTGCATAAAATTTATCCACTTTTGGCTTATCATCAGAAGTGATAAATATAAACTCAATTTTATCTTTATACTCATCATATAACAATTGTATTGAAGGCATTTCTGCTCTACATGGAGGGCACCAAGTTGCCCAATAATTTATAAAAACTACTTTGCCTTTTAAATCCTTTAAATTTACATCTGTTGCATTGACTATTCCTTTTAGTGGAAAGTTTGAGTTGAATCCTTTCCTATTGTCAACAGCTTCAGTTTTTGGTGGCATTACCATAGTCTTAATATAGGTAACTCCTTGTGTTAATTTTGCTCTTGTACCCAATCCAAAAGGTGTAAAAAGAAAAATTAAAAACCCAAAAAACAGGATATTATATATGGTTTTTTTATTGAATTTCATAAACTACTCTAGTTTTAAACTTAGTTGTAAACTGCATTATTAGCTTACAAAATTAATCAAAAAAAAGGTACAACAGTTGTTGTACCTTAAATATAGTATAATTTTAAAGTTTTATCTCCAATACAAAACTGCAAGAAGATTCACTAGTTTTGTTTTGACCTAATTCAAACAATCAATTAATTATCTGCTTACTGTTCCTGTTGGAAAAGTGGTATCTGCAAATGTTAAGTCATACATCTCTGGAGCAAGGTCATCTCCTGCTGTTCCTGTTAATGGTTTCAATAAAAACGGGGCAGGTGAATTATCCGGAGAAGGCTCTATAGATATCACAACTGTTTTTCCTCTTACATCTAACGGAAAAGTAAATCCGGTTGGTGCATTATTAAAGAAGTCTTCACCGGGAATTGCAGGTCCTGAATTTTCTGTTCCGCTAAATGATGTAGTTGCACCAGCATTTTCATCTGCAACATCAAAAGCTGTAAAAGTACCTGTGGTTAAAGGTCCTGTTGCATCAACCACCCATCCTTCATATTTCCATCCTGATGCTAAAGTTGGCAAAACCAAACCGGCGGTAGGTGGTGCTCCAGGTGTACCAAACCATATACCATTTTCATCATTACCATTATTATCAGTAGCTTCGTCCGTTGGAGAACGTAAAAAGAATTTTCCAGAAGGTGCATTTGTAGTGAAATCAGCTATTGCACCTATAGAAACTGTAGCACTATTTCCTGAAAAATCTCCCATCGCTAATTTTGTATCAGATGGTGTTGTGGCATCTGTACCCGTTTCACCAACGGGCTCAATACTTAATACAAAACTTGTAGCCGCATTAAGTTGTACAGAATCTATTGCAAAATTTTGGTCCAGGTCTGTACTTTTGAATGTACCAGTACTTATGGGAGCGTTATTTACAATAATCCATCCTTCATAAACATAATCGGCTCCTAAGTCTTCTAATCCACTAATATTAAGTGTTAAATTTTTCGTAGCTAATCCGTTATTATCATCATCATCGTTATTACAAGATGTGAAAATTAAACCAAAAGCCGCTAGAGCTAGAATTACAATCTTTTTTGTCATAATAATCTTTTTTTTAATTTATTAATATTTAACTTTTGCCTAAAATAGAAGTGAATTCTTTAGAAATTCTCAATTATTAGACAAAAACAAAAATTTAAGATTATTTTATGATAATTGGTACTTACAAGACATTTTCATCTTTGAAAAATTACTGCAACAGTTCCCAAGTCAGAAAAAGGTTATTATTTATTTAAGAATGATGCACAATTCCAAATACAATAATTGGATTTGAAAGTATAGAAATATACTTGTTTGAATTAAAAAAGTAGACCATAAGCCGGATTCTGTTTATCTTAAAAATTAAGATATCCTTATCATTTATCTGCATTATACATTACTGTATAACTTTAGCTGTTTACCCCTTGGAATTGGGCGAGTAACCCTTACCCTTTCGGGACTCCAATATACGTAACATTGCACCTCATAGAGTTTACCTGGTTTCACTACAGCCTAACTGTACTTGCTTTCTGTTGCACTTGTCCTCTCACGCTATTGCATGATGACGGATGTTATCCGCTATGATACTCTATGGTGTCCGGACTTTCCTCCCCGAATAGTCGGAGCGATAAGGTGATCTACTTTATCGCAAAAATAAAGTAATTAACAATAAAAAAATATAAAATTATCATAAAAAATCCCACTCCTTAATTAAAAAGAGTGGGAAAATTGCTATGAAAAAGAAATATTACTGAACTATTGCTCAGCAATACAATATAATAACGCAAGCTATATTCTTTTATTGTTACTTATAAAAATTAATTTATAACAAATTGTATATCATTATTTTAAGAATGTTAAATTTAAAAATAATCATAAAAAAACCCACTCAAAAAGAGTGGGAAAATTGCTATGAAAAAGAAAAAGTGTTGAATCTAATAATTCAACGGTACAAATATATGCATTTTTATAATAATAATAATTAAATATAACAAATAAATAATATTTTATTAATTCTTAAGAAAACATATCTTTTACTTTTTCAAAAAATGATTTATCAGAATGGGTAGGAATAGGTTTAAAATAATCATCATTCTTCATTTCTTCAAAAAACGCTTTTTGATCTTTAGACAAATCTTTAGGTGTCCACACATTTACATGTATCAATAAATCACCTTTTCCATAACCTTCTAGGCTTGGTAATCCTTTTCCTCGAAGACGTAATATTTTACCAGATTGAGTACCAGCATCTATTTTAATTCTAACTTTTCCTGTTAAAGTATCAATCTCTTTACTCTCTCCTAATATGGCTTCAGGTATACTTACATACATATCATAATGTAAATTATTACCTTCTCTTTTTAATTTATCATGTGGTATTTCTTGAATAACTACCAATAAATCACCTGAAATACTATTCCCGGGTGCCTCATTACCTTTGCCTGTAACTTTTAATTGTACGCCATCTACAACTCCTGGTGGTATTTTTATTGAAACACTTTCTTCCTTTTCAACTAAACCTTGGGCATTGGCACCACTAGGTCTATGGTCCATAACCTCACCAGCACCATGGCATGTTGGACAAGTAGTGGCCGTCTGCATTCTTCCTAAAATAGTATTGGTAACTCTGGTAACTTGACCTTGACCGTTACAAGTACTACACGACTTATAAGTAACCCCTTTTGCCTGTATTAAACGTTTTACTTTTACTTTCTTTTCAACACCATTTACTATTTCTTCTAATGTTAATTTTACCCTAATTCTCAGATTACTACCTTTTACTCTAGCACTACCTCTATTGCTACCACCTCCGCCAAAACCAGAGAACCCTCCACCTCCAAAAGCACCTCCAAAAATATCTCCAAACTGGCTAAATATATCTTCCATATTCATTCCGCCGCCACCGAAACCTCCAGCACCTCCTTCAAATGCTGCATGACCATATTGATCATATTTAGCTCTTTTATCAGTATGGCTTAATATTTCGTATGCTTCAGCTGCTTTTTTAAATTTATCCTCAGCTGTTGGATCATCAGGGTTTTTATCAGGATGGTATTTTATAGCCATCTTTCGATAAGCCTTTTTTATTTCGGACTCAGAAGCACTTTTAGATATGCCTAATATTTTGTAGTAATCTTCTTTCAAATTAAAAAATTTATAAATGAATAATTCTTTCTATAATATTGTATTATTGACCAATTACAACTTTAGGAAAACGAATGATTTTATCTCCTAACTTATATCCCTTTTCTATTACATCAATTATTTTGCCCTTTAATTTATCAGAAGGAGCCGGAATTTGGGTAATAGCCTCATGCATTTCAGCATCAAAAACATCTCCATTTTTCACTTCTATTAAGGCTAATCCTTTTTGTTTCAATGTATTTTTTAGTTTATCATTGATCAATTCCATCCCCTTAAGTAAATTTTTATCTTTTACTTTTTTTATTTCTAACAAACCCCTGTCAAAATCGTCCATAATTGGTAACAAAACTGTCATTAATTCTTGATTGGCAGTTTTAAAAAGTTCTAAACGTTCTTTATTGGTTCTTTTTTTATAATTTTCAAACTCTGCAAACAAACGCAAAAATTTATCCTTTTCTTGTTGAATTAACTCTTCTGAAGTTGGTGTATCAACCTCTACCTCAGAATTCTCAACATTTTCAACGTGTTCTGTTTGTGCATGCTCAGTGTCTTTTATATCTTCTTGATTAGCGTTTTCTTCTTTACTCATATTTATGAATATTTTACATTAATTTATTAGCATGCAAAAGTACTGCCAATTATTTAAAAATGTCAAAATGGCATAGGATAAATTTTAACTGAATTAGGTATTAGAAATTTGTTATTAGGATCAACCATAAAAAATCCTAAATTAAATCTATAAACATGTTTATAGATTTAATTTAGGAAATATAATTTTAGATTAAATTTCTGGAATTAATCCACACGCATGATTTTAGCACCAATGGCTCTTAAACGTTCATCAATGCGTTCATAACCTCTATCAATTTGTTCAATATTATGAATAGTAGAAGTGCCTTTTGCAGAGAGTGCTGCTATTAATAAAGAAACACCTGCTCTAATATCGGGAGATGTCATGGTGGTTGCTTTAAGATTAGATTCAAAGTCATGCCCTATAACGGTAGCTCTATGTGGATCGCACAAAATAATTTTTGCTCCCATATCAATTAATTTATCTACAAAAAACAAGCGACTTTCAAACATTTTTTGGTGTATTAACAAACTCCCTTTAGCTTGGGTGGCTACCACCAAAATAATACTCAACAAATCTGGCGTAAATCCGGGCCATGGAGCATCTGCAATAGTTAAAATAGAACCATCTATAAAACTTTGAATATCATAACCATCCTTATGTTCGGGTATGTGAATATCATCACCTTGTTGTTCAACTGTAATTCCTAATTTTCTAAAAACATTAGGTATTACACCTAAATCATTCCAACTAACATCTTTAATAGTCAATTCACTTTTTGTCATAGCAGCAAGACCTATCCAACTACCAATTTCAATCATATCAGGTAACATTTTATGTGTGGTACCCATTAAAGATTTTACACCATCAATATGTATCATATTAGAACCTATGCCAGTTATTTTAGCACCCATTCTATTTAACATTTTACATAATTGCTGTAAATAAGGTTCGCAAGCAGCATTATAAATGGTCGTTTTTCCTTCTGCTAAAACCGAAGCCATTACAATATTTGCAGTACCTGTAACAGAAGCTTCATCTAAAAGCATATATGTACCTTTTAATGTTTTAGCTTCTACACCATAAAAATGATCTTCTTTATTATATCTAAATGCAGCACCCAATTTCATAAAACCTTCAAAATGGGTATCTAACCTTCTTCTTCCTATTTTATCACCTCCGGGTTTAGGAATATATCCTTTGCCAAAACGAGCCAACATAGGACCTACAATCATAATAGAACCACGTAAACCACTACCATCTTCTCTAAATTTTGGGGTCTCTAAATAATCAAGATTGATATCATCCGCCTGGAATGTAAAAGAATTCAATCCGTTTTTTTGAATTTTTACACCTAAATTTTCTAATAGATTGATTAATTTATTAACATCCCTAATATCTGGTATATTAGAAATTGTTACTTTTTCGGGTGTTAATAAAACTGCACATAATATTTGTAAAGCTTCATTTTTTGCTCCTTGAGGAGTAATTGCACCTTTTAATTGATGACCGCCTTCTATTTTAAAAGTACCCATGCTTAGAATAAATTTATCGAATTATCTTTTTCTTTGAGGCTTATTAGATTTTGAACCTGAACCGTATTTGCCTTTCCCTTTAGAAACATTTTTACCTTTATTGGTAACTTTTTTTCTTAATAAATTCTTACTTTCAGATAAAGTTTCATCTTTAGAAGTAAGATTTATTTTATTGTTTGAGAGTTCTGACAAATGCTTGAAAATAATATCATCTTCTACGGTATCTTTGTTCCAGTTCAAATAACATTTTTTCATATGATTGGCAATGGTAAAAATCAATGCCTCCTTAAGCTCTCCTTCTTCCCAGGTTAAGGCGGTGTCAATCATTGTTTGGATATTATGCCCGTAAAACTTATACTTAGAAGCAGATTTAGGATACTGCAATTTTTCCGGTTTAGCCTTAAGCTCTTCCTTTGTAAGTGTTTTATAAGGAGAATCTGCATCCAGTTTAAAATCTGACATGATAAAAAGTTGATCCCATAATTTATGTTTAAAATCAGGTACATCTCTCAAATGCGGTTGTAAATTACCCATTACATCTATAATGGCATTAGCCATTTTATTACGCTCTTCTTTCGTCTCAAGTTTTATACAATGATTTACCAATTTTTGAACATGTCTACCATATTCAGGTATAATTAAAAGTTCTCTTTCTGAATTATATTCTAAATCAAATTCAATCATATAGTTTTAAATATTATTTAGGGCAAAGAAACAATTATATTTACACATAACCAATTTGTTATTTACTAATTAATTACCCTAAAATTTTAAGTTTAGCAAATTGCAATAATAAATTTTTACTTCCAGCGGAATCAAATTTTATTTCTGCTTTTTTATTAGATCCTAGACCCTCAAGTTTTATAACTTCACCTTTTCCAAATTTAGAATGCTCAACTACATTACCTACCGTTATATTACTATCAAATAAATTTTCCCGTACGTTGCTTACCTTCTTTAAATTTTTAGGTGTACTAATCTTTATAGTTTCCGGTACTGCTTTTTTCTTTGATTTAGGTTTGTAAACTTCTCTATTTACAGGTTTTTTGAATCTAATTTTATCCTGAGGTACGCTAGCAAAAATATCTTCATCAATAAATTTATTAATCTGAGGAGATACTTTAGGACTTATATGATCAACAAATTTATCTTCTATTTCTTCTAAAAAGCGACTGGGTTCACAGTCTATTAGTTTACCCCACCTATATCTTGAATGTGCATAAGACAAATAGGCTTGTTTTTCTGCCCTGGTCAATGCCACATAAAATAAACGACGTTCTTCTTCTAATTCGCTTCTAGTATTCATGCTCATGGCTGAAGGAAATAAATTTTCTTCTAAACCAACAATATACACATATTGAAATTCTAAGCCTTTGGCTAGATGAATAGTCATTAAAGAAACGCTATCTATATTTTTATTTTTTTCATTGTCAAAACTACTAGCTAAAGCCACATCTTCAAGAAAAAAGGAAAGTGAAGCCTCTCCATCATTTTCTTTTTGTTCTTCAATAAAATCTTTAATCCCATTTAATAATTCCTGTACATTTTCAACTCTACTGACTGCTTCAGGAGCCGCATCTTTTTCTAATTCTTTAATGATCCTGGTTTGTTTGACAACAAAATCAGCTACTTCAAAAGCATTTTTCCGTTCTGCTTCAATTTGAAAACTCTTAATCATAGTCACAAAATTTTGCAACTTCATCTTTGTGCCTCCATTAATCTTTACGTCTATCTGATCTAAATTTTCTAATATTTCGAACAAAGATTTTTTATAATGATTGGCGGCTACCACTAATCGTTCCACAGTAGTTTGGCCAATACCTCGAGCGGGATAATTGACTACTCTTTTTAAAGCTTCTTCATCATTTGGGTTTACGATCAATCGCAAATAGGACAATACATCTTTAATTTCTTTACGCTGATAAAAAGACAAACCTCCATAAATACTATAGGCAATATCTTTTTTTCGCAAGGCGTCTTCAATTGCTCTAGATTGAGCATTGGTCCTATATAAAACAGCAAAGGATTCATTTTTGAGTTGGTGATTCATTTTGTTCTCAAAAATTGAATTGGCTACAAACCGGCCTTCTTCTCCCTCTGAGTGTGTTCTCATTATTTTTACCTTTTCACCTTTATCATTAGCTGTCCAAATTTCTTTATCAAGTTTGGTTTTATTTTTTTCGATAACACTATTAGCCGCCTGAACAATATTACTTGTAGAACGATAATTTTGCTCTAATTTATAAATTTTCACTTCATCATAATCCCTTTGAAAATTAAGAATATTCTGAATATTGGCACCTCTAAAGGCATAAATACTTTGTGAATCATCACCCACTACACAAATATTCTGGAATTTATCTGCCAATGCTCTAACTATCAAATATTGAGAGTGATTGGTATCTTGATACTCATCTACTAAAATATATCGAAATCTATCCTGATATTTTGCCAATACTTCTGGAAAACGCGTAAGCAATTCATTGGTTCTCAACAATAAATCATCAAAATCCATTGCACCTGCTTTAAAGCAACGCTCAACATATTGATGGTAAATATCACCTATCTTAGGTCTATTTGCCATAACATCTGCCTCTTGCAATTCCGGTGTTTGATAATATGCTTTAACGGTAATCAAGCTATTTTTAAAAGAAGATATACGACTCAAAACCTGTTTAGGTTTATATCTATCCTTCTCTAAATTCATTTCTTTTATAATTGAGGTCAGCAAGCGAACCGAATCTTGAGTATCATAAATTGTAAAATTCCTTGGATAGCCTAATTTATCCGCCTCAGAGCGTAAAATTCTAGCAAAAACAGAGTGAAAAGTGCCCATCCATAAATTCTTGGCTTCACTTTCTCCAACCATCTTGGCAATCCTAATTTTCATTTCACGGGCTGCTTTATTGGTAAAAGTTAGGGCTAAAATGCTAAAGGCGTCTACACCTTGATTCATTAAATGTGCAATACGGTAGGTCAATACACGTGTTTTACCAGAACCGGCACCGGCTATAATAATCATAGCTCCGTTTTTTTGTAAAACGGCTTCTTTTTGAGATTCATTTAATTGATCGAGGTAATTATTCACAATATCATTTTAAGAATTCCAAAAATACAATGCTTATTCTATTGAAACAATAAATTTATTCGTTTTTTATGCACAAAAAAAGAGAGTTCTCAAATTAAGAAACCTCTTTAGTTACTAATTATAATATTATACTAATTATTTTTTTTAAATGTAGATATAATTATGTTTTAGATAAATTATTAAGCTCCATCAAATTTTAAGTAATCCGATAAAGAATTTCGTGTAAAAGAAAATAATTGTTCAAATGTAATTTCTGTAGAATTTGGAAATTTTATGGTTCTTTTAATAACCTTAAATGATATTATCGAAAGAAATTTCATAATCAAACTGATCTAAATCATATTATAAGCTGTACTAATAATTTAACTTTAACATTATATTTATATTATTTTTTTTAAATTAAAAACCTCATCCAATAATCACTTTTTATATTAAATAAACAAATGAAAAATCTAACAACAAATTTTTATGAAGTTAATATTAAAGATGAAATAGCTATTCTACTATTTAAAAATGATGTGTTTGATTTATTATGCAATAGAAATAATAGTGATTTACTTTTTAATACTCTTGGCAGCTTAGAAAAGGATCAAAAAATCAAAGCATTGTTATTCTTAAATGAACCTGATTGTTTTAGTGAAAAAGCATATGATATTTTTTTGAGTACAGTAATGTATTCAGAGACTAAAAGCAAAGAATCTGAAAGTTTAAATTTTCATGAAAGAAAATTGAGAATTAAAGAAATAGTTATTTTAAACCGTTTTGTAGAATATATTTCAAATTATAGTAAAATATGTTTTGCAGTCCTTTCAGGTAGTATTGTAACTCCATTTTTTGGTTTGTCCCAAGCTATAGATATTCTTTATGGAACAACTAATACTTATTTTTCTTTGGCTCATAATAAATATGGATTGCATCCAAGTGGTGGATTACCATTTTTCTTGGTCCAAAAATTAGGATACAATAAGGCAATAGAATTATTGTTTTCTGATAAAATCTCATCCAAACAGGCATTAGAATTGGGATTAATTAAGAAAATTGTACCAGAAAATGATTATTTAGGTGAAGTAATTGAAGAAATTAAGAAAATTACAAAGTTTAACAGTTCAGTATTGAGGAGTACTAAAAGGTTATCATCTTATGTTCGTGATTCCTTATCAGAATATTTAGAGTTTGAAAATGTTTATAAACCATAAATCTAAAAATAAAAAGTAGGAGATTAATACCTCTTTTAAAAATAGATTATTAGTATACTTAAACCTTGAGATGTCAACTAGATTACAAAATATTTCATTTCTAATTCTTTTTGATATTTGAATGACTACTTTAAAGATGGTTTTGTAATATCAATTTATTTTTAATCGTAGAGTCTTTGTATGCCTCAGTTGTTTGTAATTACAAAAGCATATCACAATTATTTCAATTAGAAAGTAATTGAAAATGTTTTTTATCTAATTAGTAAATAATAGATATAAAAAAGCGTTTCAATATTGAAACGCTTTTTTATTAAATATTTAAGTTTTACCCTAATTGACTTCATTTACCTTTACTTCTTTTTTATTAAAAGTATAAGTAATCCCGACCATAACTAAATCTGTTTTCATATCATAACTAACAGAACTTGGGAATGCTCCAAGAGGATTTGTCTCTGCATTCCATGGACCTCCCATTACATCTGGAGTCGGGTTCAACATAGTCCCCTCTGTTTTACCATCACTTATACCATGATGATACACAGCATCTAAATTAAAGTTGTCATTAATAGGATAACTAAATCCAAATTGGAAGGCATGTGCTATTATTGCAGTAGCTGGCATAGAGAAGAATGTTAAATTTTCATCTTCATTAATTGGATTGCTACTATAAGTATACCCAACTCTTAAAGGCAATTTATCAATCCCTTTATATTGAATACCTGCTGAAATAACATTTATACTTTTCCACCCAAATCCATTTACAGCTCCAGTAGGAAATCCATTATCTCCAACTTCCCAACCAGACTTTTCAAAGCCATCTGCATTCTCATAATCAACATAACGATAATCTAAGGCTAAATCAAATTTTGATTTAGAATATCCTATACCAATAGAATATACAGCAGGATAATTCATAGTAAATTTAACTTCAGGAGCTTCACTTCCATCTAAATATTTACTGTCAAATTTCATGTCTCCAAAATATTGTTGAGTTTTATAAGAAGCTCCAACTTTAAAACCATTTTGTGTATCATAGAACATACCTAATTGAGCACCAAAACCAATTGACCCAGCCTTGTCACTTATTGGATATCCTTTTCCAGTAAAATCAGGCCTTGCTAAAGGGTTTGGGCCTATTTCTAACGCTCCATAATTTATAGTTGGCTCAATACCAATAGAAAATTTTTCAGAAACTTGATATGCCCAAGTAAAACCAACTTGTAATAGCATATAATCTGAAGCTAAATTACCAAAACCATTAAATTCTTGTGGGAAATTAATTGGATTTGCTGGTTCCATTGGATTAAAATTTGGGCTCCCTGGATTGTTACTTTCAGCAGGGAAATCAACACCAAAACCGCTTATACCAAAGGCAGAAATACCAAAGGTATGTTTACTATCTTCTTTTCCCCAAACAAAGGCTATTGCTGGCATAAGAGAAAGCCCTTTATCATCTTCAGTAGAACCACTAAAAGTAAAACCACTTCCTGGATCTGTTACTGTTGAATATAATTTTGGTGACCCAGAAAATAATCCAATATCTAATTTAAGTATTTTCCCTTCAAAAGTTGAAATTGAAGCAGGATTCCATTGTAAGGCACCTGAAATATCTAAAGGTTGGGCTGTAGAAGCACCACCCATTGACATGTTAAAGGCACCAACCCCTTGCATAATATGTCCTGTTTGAGAAAATATTGCTGTAGTAAACAACAATGCGAATAATTTTAAAATACTTTTTTTCATGTGTATAAGTTTTATGTAACAATTGATACCTTCAAACCTATAAAAAGTAAACAGATACTTGTGTATCAAATGTTACAGATGATTTATTAATTTAAGGCTAAATTATATATACTTACACCTGAAAAGGATGATAATTGTCACTTTATCAAAAAAATATTAAAAAATTATTAAGTTTCTTTTTTAGTATAATCTACAGAAATATTCACATCAATAGAATAAAAAAAATATGTAAATTTGAAACTCAATTTTTAACCTAATTTATGAATACTACAAAATTTATTGAGCTTTTAAGTTACACCATTCCAGCAATAATTACAGGTTTGGTGGCCTATTTCTTTTTTAAACAACATATTAAAAATGAAAACAATCGAAGAAATTACTTGCTCAGAAAAGAAAAACAAAGTGTGGCATTACCTTTAAGGTTACAGGCTTACGAAAGAATGAGCTTGTTCTTAGAACGCATTTCACCACATAATATTATTGTAAGAATTAGTCCAAATGGTGATGATAAAGTTGCCTATCATAAAAAATTATTAGCTACTATAGACCAAGAATTTGACCATAATTTATCTCAACAAATTTATGTAACAGATGCCTGTTGGAATGTAATTGTAACGGCAAAAAATGCTACCGTAAACACAATAAGGAATGTTATGGTGAATACAGAAATAAAAGATGCCAATGCTATGCGTGAAGCCATATTGACAAAAACAGCTGATAAAGAATCTCCTACTCATATTGCATTGTCTTATATAAAAAGTGAGGTAGGAAAAATATTTTAATTCTATATATATATATATGAAAGGTATATAAGTGCAATATGCCTACCGGACTTAGGTTGGTTTATATAATTGTACATTTCATTTAAAACAACTTGAAAAAACAAATTTTACTTATAACTATAATCATTTCTACTTTGTACTTTCAAAGTTGTGCTTCATTTAAAAAGAATCTTATAAATCAGAATCCTTTAACGGAAAAAACGTTAACTGATTTAAATGGAAAATATGGAATATCAAATAGTAAGGCAGATAGCGTTAGCAATAACTATTGGGTGTACAATAATTTTCTAACCGAAATCGATAGGAAATTACTAAAAGACACGTTACAATTTGACACACTAAAAACCTACCATGTTGAATTAAAAGTTCTGAATAAGAAAAAGCTTAAAATCAGTTACCTTGAAAATAGTATAATCTTTAGAGAAAGAATTATTAAAACCAAACTGAAAAGTGATGGATATTTATATCTAAAGAATAAAAATGTTGGCTTTTTATTTGTGCCATATATTGCTGGTGCTATTGATATCAAGAAAACGCGATTGACAACATCAAAAAACGGAAATCTGATTTTTGATATAGCAAATCATAGATCTGGTGCTTTTTTGATTTTTATTTTTTTAGATGGACAAACCCGAAAATATCGATATGAATACAATAAATTGGAATAAATAATACTATAGAACCAAGAACTGTGGTTAAAAACCATATCTTTTTAAGATGATATTTACACCTTAGCTACAATCATAAGGTACGCTTCAAATTCACAAATTTTATTCAAAATACTCATCGCTTAAAACAAGTAAATCACGTACTTAAAAATGCCACTAACTTTTGAATAGCTTTTCCTCTATGGCTAATATTACCTTTTTCCTTAATTGTTAACTCGGCAAATGATCTATGATAACCTTTTGGTTTAAAAATAGGATCATATCCAAAACCATTTTCCCCTTGTTTATTCTTTAGAATTTCCCCCTTACAATTTCCTTCAAAAACATATTGTTTTTCTTTTAAATTTAATACAATTACCGTTTTAAATTGTGCCTGTCGACTTTCAACATGTTCAAGATTTGAGAGTAATTTTTTCATATTTGAAGCGGCATTATTTTCTTGCCCCGCATACCGAGCAGAATATACGCCAGGCTCACCATTTAAAGCATTAACTTCTAATCCTGTATCGTCTGCAAAACAATCAAAACCATATTGTTGTGTAATAAAATTAGCTTTTAGCATGGCATTACCTAATAAGGTGCCAGCTGTTTCTAAAATTTCTTCTGTACAACCAATATCTTCTAGACTCAACAAAATAATATGTTTAGGCATTAATTGTTGTACTTCATTAAGTTTATTCAAATTATGTGTAGCAAAAACTAATTTCATATTACCGCAAAAATAATAAATTAAGTCTGTGCATGATTTGTTTATCCCAACTATTATTAGCAATTTTAAACTTTTAATAATTAAACCTATATTATGCTTTAGGAATTCGTATGAGAGCTAAAAGCACCATAAAAAAACATTTTCTAATTTTGGTCTGGTATCGCTATTCGTAAGTTAAAAATGTACTTCTGAGGCGAAGATATATTTTGCAGTAGTTTTATCTCGATAAGTACTGGAAATAATATATGGTTTTAACGCATAATGAGGGTTAAATACTTAAATAACAATTACATATGGAAATTTTAGGAATAGATGTGGGTGGCACCGGAATTAAAGGAGCGATTGTAAATATTGAAACCGGAGAATTAGTCTCAGAAAAACATAGAATTCCAACGCCTAAGGGTGCTATGCCCAGTGATGTGGCAGAAGAAATAGCTGAAATGGTTAATCATTTTAATTGGAAAGGCAAGGTAGGATGTGGTTTCCCATCAATTATATCTCACGGTAAAGTAATGTCTGCAAGTAATATTCATAAAAGTTGGATAGGCATACAAGCCGATGATTTATTCAAACAACATACAGGGCTAGATTTTAAAATAGTCAATGATGCTGATGCAGCAGGCTTGGCTGCTATGACTTTTGGTTCGGGTAAAGGACATAAAGGTTCTGTAATAATGATTACGATTGGTACAGGTCTTGGTTCCGGTTTATTTCATGACGGTAAGCTTATACCAAATATAGAATTAGGTACTATTCCATATAAAAAATATAAATATTACGAACATTATGCAGCTGACTCTGCTCGTAAACGTGAGGACTTGTCTTATAAAGAATGGGGCAAACGTTTTAATAATTTTTTGGAATTTGTGGTGCAAGTGGTTTCACCAGATCTTATTATTTTAGGTGGCGGTGCCAGTAAAAAAATAGATAAATTTAAAGATCAACTTACGGTTAGTGTACCGGTAATAGCCTCTCAATTTGAAAATGAAGCAGGGATTGTTGGTGCTGCTCTAAAAGCAAAATAATAATTTTTTGAATGTAAATTTAATCATCTATTATGAAGACCAATCTTATATTTTTGTCACTTTTTTTAGGTTTTTTACTCTTAACCTCTTGTACAAGCAAAGAAAAAGTATCAGAAAACCCTTTAGAAAAACAGATCTTAGCCATTAAAAATGAATTTGCTCCTGATAAACGTGTCGCTCTGTTTGATATAATTGCTATTCAAAATAATACTGAAATTGTCCTCAAAGGAGAGTCAAATATTATGGATGCTGTTAGCACCTTAAAAGATAATTTAAAAAAAGAAAATATCTCTTTTATAGATAGTATCAAAATATTGCCAGAAGTAACTCTTGGTGGTCAAACACGAGGTGTTATAAAAATTTCTGTGGCCAATTTACGAAGTAAACCATCACATTCAGCCGAATTGGCAACTCAGGCAACACTAGGTACACCAGTCTTGGTCTATAAGAAGAAAGATAATTGGTATCTTATTCAAACACCTGATAAATATTTATCATGGGTAGATGCTGGTGGACTTCAATTAATGACAAAAGAAACTTATGCTTCATGGAAGCTATCTGATAAAATTATTTTTCTAGATACTTATGGGCTATCATATGAACAATCTGATGAAAATACGCAGGTGGTGTCTGACTTGGTAGCCGGAGATGTTATGGTTCTCAAAGATGAGCAAAAAGATTTTTATCAAGTTCATTACCCTGATTCTAGAATAGCTTATGTAAATAAAAGTCAATCAAAAAAATATAATGAATGGTTGGCCAACTTAAATCCAACTCAAGAAAGCTTGATGAAAACCTCAAAATCTTTAATGGGTCTCCCCTATTTATGGGGAGGCACCTCTTCTAAGGGTGTTGACTGTAGTGGATTTACCAAAACTATATATTTTTTAAATGGAATGGTTATCCCCAGAGATGCCTCACAACAAATTCATGTTGGAGAGCTTTCAGATGATAAAAAGAACTTTGATAATTTAAAACCCGGGGATTTACTTTTTTTTGGAGTTCCTGCTACTGAAAGTAAAAAGGAACGCGTTGTACATGTTGGTATGTGGATAGGCAATAATGAATTTATACATGCTTCCGGGCGTGTACATATAAGTAGTGTAGATAAAAATGCATCTAATTATGACGATTATAATTTTAACAGATATTTACGCTCTAAAAGAATGCTAAATGCAAATGATTTAGGTATAATTAATTTAGCAAAAACAGATGTTTTTAAGGATTAATTTGGACACTTTAATCGATGTAATTAAAAGGATATAATTGTCTCATCTACTTAAAAATAGGACAAATATTAGCTAAAATAACAAACGTTAAAAAAAATTTCTTCTGTATTTAAAAAAACATTATCTTTGTGGCTAATATTAATAAATAATTTTTTTAAAATGAGTAAAGGAACAGTAAAATTCTTCAATGAATCAAAAGGATTCGGTTTTATAACTGAAGAAGGATCTAACAAAGAACATTTTGTACACATTTCTGGTTTAATCGACGAAGTACGTGAAGGCGATGAAGTTGAATTCGATTTACAGGAAGGTAGAAAAGGACTAAACGCAGTAAATGTAAAAGTGATTTAATATATACTTTTTAAAATTTTTACTTACAAAGGCCTATCAAATTTGATAGGCTTTTTTTATTTCTTAAATCTAGATTATAGCATAATTATGTAATAACCAATACTTGTTTTAAAATGAAAAGTGAAAAAGAAAAGATGTTATTAGGAGAACTCTATAATCCTAATGATAATGCATTAGTAAGCGAAAGGCATAATGCTCGTTTACTTTTTCAAAAAATTAATATTTTAGGAGAGAATGAGCAAAAGGAAAGAAAGAAATTATTTTATGACCTTTTTGGTAAAATAGGCAAAGGCTTTTATATAGAACCTCCTTTTTATTGTGATTATGGTTATAATATAAAATTAGGCAATCAGGTTTTTATGAATTTCAACTGCTGTATTTTAGATGTAATGGAAGTAAACATAGGCCATCGTGTAATGCTTGGACCTAATGTTCAAATTTATACGGCAACGCATCCACTTGAAGCAAAAGCAAGAGCCTCTTGGTTAGAATTTGCAAAACCAATAACTATTGGGAATGATGTTTGGATTGGTGGTGCCGCTATAATTTGTCCGGGTGTAACCATAGGTAATGGTACTGTTATTGGAGCAGGATCAGTGGTTACTGAAAATATACCTGATAATGTTTTTGCAGCTGGAAACCCAGCTAGAGTTATCAAGATCATAGATCAAAATTAAAAGTCTCAGGTTTTCTGGTAAAATCGTAGTAAAAATGAAAGTACTATAACTTAAGAGCGTTCCTAATTAAACACTCTTAAGTTAGGATAATTATATTACTGAGGAAAATTTGCAGTTTCCCAAGCTTTAATTAAAGCTACTTGTGCAGCAGTTAAATCAGTTCCTGCAGGAGGCATTGAGCCATTTTCTACCCGTCCTATTAATCCTCTATTTTGTACCGCCTCTTTAACCTCATCAAATGTAGTTAAAGACATAGGAGCACCATTTGCAACGGAACTGCCATGACAATCTAAACAACTACCATCTATAATAGATTTAATAGATTTAGCATACGTTACATCCGGATCCAGATCTGGGTCAGGATTACTATCATCAGAAGAACAAGAAAACATAATAAATGTAAATAGCATCAGTACTATTGACACTTTTTTATTTACATTAAACTTAGTGTGTTTTTGATTTTTCTTTAAGACTTTCATATAAATTATTTTTATATTATTAAATTACTATTTTTAATGTGTTATTTTAGATAAATATACAATATTTTATTATATTCACTATAAATAAGTCGTATTTTGTCATATAAAATTACAAATGCATCAATCTTATACTGTTATCTATTAATCTATAATAAACTTTTTTATTATTGATCTTTTATCTTCTGTATTTATCCTGATATGATAAATACCTGATGATAGATTCGGTTTAAGAATGAGCATGTTTTCCAGCGGTTTAACCCTCTTACTATAAACTTCCTTTCCTAAAATATCATGAATAATGACATGGTCAATTTTGATGGTCGTTGAAAATCTAATTCTAATTTGATTATTTTCAACGGGATTAGGGTAAACCGACACATCAATATCATTTTCAAATTCATTTGTTGCCAAAGTACTGTTGTAATTTCTTCCTACTTCAGCTGTTATAGCAAAATTACCCTGTGATGGAGATTGATTATAATGAACATCAGGGTGTGATTCTAAAGTAACTCCATAAATAATCTTACCTGCCTGTTCAGGAGATGTAAAATGTTTATCTTTTATCATAAACCAATATTGATTAGCAGGATTACTATGATTTATATAAATACCTCCTTCAATTGAGAAATTTTTTACCATAATCCAAGGTGGATTCTTGTCCATATTATTAAAACCAGCAAAAAAATGTCCGTAAATGGTTTCATCTTCATCATCATCTGCAATATATCTTGTATCTACATGGTAATCCATATTTCTTAAAACAACATTATCTACAAGGATTAATTTAGAGGCGTCGATGCCTGAAGGTACGGGAACTGGATAGGATATGGTTATTCCTTCAGAAGATTGTTTCATGGTAATATTTTCAAAAATCAAATCTTTTATGGTACCCGTTTGCAACTGTAACACATCACCATGAAGAATTTCGCTTCCTTCTATTCCCTCTATTAACGAATTTTGAATCACTACTTGAGTAATACCCGTATTGCTTTGCCTTCCATTTAATACTATTCCATCTGCATCATGACCTTTCATATCTAAATGCAATCCTTCTACCCAATGCACTTTTGCATTTTTTGTATCAAGTCCTAAACCTCTACATGTGGGTACTATGGCGTGTGGATTTGTTTTTCCACCTACATTTCTTGTCCCTGGTTCTTGCCCTGGTTGTGTTTCCATTACCATCTCTAAACCACGTAAAATTACATTTCTACCTCCGCGGATAATTACAGGATAAGGTAATGCATCACCTCCATCAAAAGTTATCAATGCATCTTCATCATCTGCAAAACTTAATTCATATATTTTGCCTGAGCCACAATACACTTCTGATGAAGATGTTTGTGTTGTTTGATAGCCTTTAGAGAGTATTATTTTTGTTGGATTAGTAAGTGTTGGCGGTGTGTATGAGACGTCAAATTGTGCTGATGCTACTGTCAAAAGAAACAAACTAAAAAATAATGTTAGTTTATATTTTGAAAAAAATATATATAGTTCTTCATTAATTGTCTTCATATTTTTTTTAATATCCATATAGTTAAAAGGTATTAATTTATTCTATTATAATCTTCTTACTTATCAACCCTTTTTCTGAAGTATTCAATTTTATAATATATATCCCTTCCGAAAGATTTGGTTTTAATATAATCTTATTTTTATCACTAACATTATGTTTAGATAACACTTTATTTCCTAGTATATTATAAATATTAATATTATCAACTGTTATTGTTGTTGGCACTCTAATTACTATTTCATTATTTATAACAGGGTTTGGAAATATAGTTAAATCAGCTTGATCAAGCTCATTAGTTGATAGCGTAGAATTACAAAAATTGATATCCAATTCGTTCAAACGTTGTTGTACCAAAGCAGGCCCTTCCCAACCGCAACCACTATTTTCAAGTGGTGAATTATCAAAAGCCTTGATATTTAGTCCAAGCCAATTATTATTTGGACCAAAAGCACCCGGTGTATCATTCCCATTTATTTCTGACCAAGTATTATCAGGTGTAAAATTATTTACAAAATCAACATTTCTCCAATTACGTGGGTCATTATTGTACGCAGTATTTGAAGGAACATTAATACCAGAAACGCTCAATACCTGTGCATTATTGCTTTGTTCACCCACACTACCTCCAATATATGTTCCGTCAACCGAACGAATTAAAAGATTGTCTGTAAAAGCTGAATTTGCACCATTTCTTATATTTATTGGAAGACGATAACTTACAGTTTGAATTATAGTATTATGATCCATTTTAGTATCGGCCCAACCCATTTCCCATTGATTTTTTGGATTTTGAGCGTTTAAGGCGTTGTCATAAGCAATATTTCCACTGGTATAGCTATTGGTTTTTGGACCGTACAGATTCACGCCGATATGCGAACTTCCTGTAAAAATATTTCCTACATACCAAAAATAGTTTCCCTCATGACCTCCGCCTGCACATTTCTGACCTCTACCGGTTTTAGTTGATAAACCAGAAAGTGCTAGCATTTGTACACGATTGGCAACTACTTTTACATCCGCTATCGCATTTAAATCTGTAGCATAAGCCATATCTATTCCATCTTCCATACCTGAATTACCTATAATAATATTATCTAAAACCCAATGCGAAGTTCCAGCACCAACTCCGGCACCATCAGGATGAATAGCAATAGCGTCATTGGCACCTATATCATAAATTAGATTCCCTACTACCGAAATATGATGTGACAATGCCCAAACTCTTATACCATTACTGGGATAATCACCATTTTGACCATGCACAATATTATTATAAACTATAATATGATGCGTAGCAATAGATGTACCATCATCCGATAAATTGATCTTGATACAGTCAATTTCTCTCATCATCAAATGAGAACTGGTAGATAGGTTTACTGTGCCTTGAATATTTGCTTTTGCAGACAAAGGTAGTCCGTAGGTTCCTATCACATTTCTATTTGTTGAAGTTCCATTTACATTTCTAAAATCGAATCCGCCACTCCAACTTTGACCTCGTTTAAAAAAAACATGAGTACCTGGTTGAAAATTACTTTTCATACTAGAAACTTTGCCTTGAGTTTTCCAAGCATTAGCAGGAGATTTTCCGTTGTTGCCATCATTTCCGTTAACAATATCAATATAACGTTTTAGATTTGAATTAAGGTTCGCTCCCGGATCTTCAACAGCGGGACCACCTTCAGCATACGAAAGTTGAGCAGTTACAGTTATAGATATAAATGCAAAACAAAGCGTTGTCAAAATAATTTCAGTAAGGACCCAAAAAGTCTTTTTTGTTTGGATGGCTTTTGTTTTCATACTTAAGTATTTAATTTATCAATTGTTAATGAATGTACTTTCATTCTATTATAATCTTCTTACTTATCAACCCTTTTTCTGAAGTATTCAATTTGATAATATATATACCTTTTGATAAGTTTGGATTTAACAAAAATTCATTTTCAGAAGAATCGACATGTTTAATAAAAGTCTCTTTTCCTAAAATGTTATAAATTTTAATAGTATTAACGAAAATTGTTTCAGGTAATCGAATTTGAATTTTATAATCTTTAATAGGGTTTGGGTAAACAGCTATATCAATATTTTCAAATTCATTTGTTACAAGCGTACTTTCTAATTCAAATGCTCCTATGTCTGGTGCAGAACCATCATAAGGCAAACCTATACCCAAACCAGAAGTCCACGACAAAGCAGCATCAACAGTTAGAACATTCGTATTATAATTCACATCTGTTATTCTTGCTCTTTGAGTTTGGCCTTCAAACTGAATTAAATCTCCTGGTATAATACCAAATCCATCATAAAAAAACCTCACATCGGTGACAGCAATTTGAGTACCCGATCCACTACTAGTTGTAGTAGTTAAAAATCGTCCTTTATTGATGGCCGGTGAATTTGATTGTAAAGAGAAATCGAACTGAGAATGATTCCCAATCGGTCTTGAGGGGACATTTACAAACTGTGGATTTTGTTCAATACTATTCAAATCAATATTAAGTGTATTCTTCCATTGATTAAAAGTTAGAAGATCCCAATTTGAGGGTCCATTATCTCTGTAATGTGCTAGTTTAACAGCTTTATAAGTATTGAAATATAAATTATAATCTAAGTCAATACCAGAACCAGGAGCACTTATTTCAGCTTCAGGACCATCGCCTATGATATTATTTAATATAATTTGATTATTATTTGCGCTCCCAGCAGTAATTCCAGCAAAACTCGGTTTTCTAGCACTTGTATATGTACTGTTTGAACCTGTATAGTCACGCGCATTATTTACCAAAGTGTTATTATAAATCATCCAACCTTTTCCATTTCCACCTCTTCCTGTTATTCCGCCATTATTATCATAAAAAATATTATTTCTAACAATAATGTCTTCACTAAATGAACTTCCACCATGCGTAAGGCTGTTTCCCCCTTGTCGATCATTATATGTGGGAGGATCAATATGATCATGATACCTCGTTGCACCGTCATTATCACCTCTTGAACCATATAATATATTCCCTTCTACAATAATATTTTTTGTTCCCTTAAGGTCAATATTATTTTCAGCATTATTGTATATAATGTTATTACGGATTATAATTCCCCGGTTTACAATGCCTTCTCCATCGCATTGAATTCCGTCAGACCTCACACTTCCTGAAAAAGTATTGCCTTCTATCAATGTATTTGTATTCACATCCTGCCCTTGTCCATAATGAACACCATCTTGATAATAATCTACAACAATATTATTAAGTATTTTAGTAAACATAGGCGCTTTACTAAGACCAATTCCCATAAAAGACATATTTCTAATCTCATTTCCTTGAATTAAATTGTGATGTGCCCCGCTTGCAATTGTAACTCCTCCTTCACGCATAAACAATTCCGTATCTTTTTCAACCAAAGGATAAGGACTTACAATTTTATTATTTAGAATTTCATTATGATGTGCGCCAGAAAATAGAATACTTACTATCATAATTCTGAAATCAGAACAGCCACCATAACCAGAACAATCTGGTAAATCTTCATGATAAAGGGTTAAACCATTTATAACTATGTAGGACTTCGTAATTTTTACAACATTTTCTGTTGCTGATCTTCCAACAATCTTAGCAATTTCATTTTGGTAGTTTTGATAGGTTATTTTATTTCCTTCTGTACCGGAACGAGCGGGCTCAATTCGTTCATGGTAAGTACCTTGACGGATATATACAGTTTCACCTGGTTGTAATGATGCATTTGCTTTTGCTATTGTTTCCCAGGGCTGAGAGAGCGTACCATCGTTACTATCGCTACCATTTGGTGCAATATAGTAGTTTTGAGACCATACTATATTTATAAAAAATATACCGAAGTAAAATAATGAAATGACTTTAGCAAAATTCATAAATGGCCTATGAGTAGTTTGGTTAGTAATTTTCATAATGTAAGTTTGATATTAATTTATTCTATTATGATTTTTTTACTTATCAATCCTTTTTCTGTAGTATTAATCTTGATAATATAGATACCTGTTGACAGGTTTGGGATTAAAAAGAGTTCATTTTCAGTAGATACAATCTTTTTAATAAAAACTTCTTTTCCTAAAATATCATAAATTGAAACTGTTTCTATACTGATTACTTCTGGGAATTGAATACTCATTTCATTTGCAGTAGGGTTTGGATAAATTGTTACATCAATAGTCTCTTGAAATTCAGTAGTAGCTAAGGTACCTGCAGCTGGGGCTACATCCTCATAACTTAAATTTCCCTTACCAATACGAAAAGCATCATATAAAATTTCACCAACATTGCTATCGGGCCCATGGTATATTCCAATTTTCTGAAATGCATATTTCTTTTCATTACCACATTCATCAATTTTATAAGCAGTAACACCCGTTTTATCAATAACTTTTTCTCCATCTATCCAAGCTTGAAAATATCCCGAATTAGTATATTCATACTTAAAATGAAGAACAAAATCATGCCATTGATCTTCTACATATGATACATAAGTTATTTCTTGGAAATCAGCTTGTAGTGCTCCACCAGGGTGAATTTCAAGAGCTTCTTCTTCTTTAGTGGAATTCCATAATTTAAATTTACCATTTTCCGTTGTAATAGTAAAATGATTTGGAGCTGCTCCACATTTTTCACC
>Ga0209633_10001125_pt1 | contig 28763 bp, 35 predicted proteins | sample Cruoilmetagenom1_FD_187290 | JGI IMG/M metagenome (GOLD analysis project Ga0209633, IMG submission 187290) | Oil polluted marine microbial communities from Coal Oil Point, Santa Barbara, California, USA - Sample 1 (SPAdes) (version 2) | ecosystem: Environmental > Aquatic > Marine > Oil seeps ... | reverse complement strand
CAAATCATGCGCGAAAATCGCACCCAACTGGTCATCTTTAACCTTGCCAACATAGGCCACACGACCACCCAAATGCGCAGCCCCCGCAATGGTGTTGGCCGCAGACCCGCCCGAAATTTCGGTCGCTGGGCCAACTTTGTTATACAGCTCCACCGCGCGCTCCATGTCGATCAACTGCATGATACCTTTGTCGATACCATTCTCGGTCAAAAAGCTGTCCTCGGCATGGGCCAACACATCGACCATGGCATTCCCGATACCGACGATTTGATACTTCTTAGTCATAGGGTTTTTTCCTCATAAGGGCAGAGATCACGAATGATACAATTGGTACACACAGGTTTGCGCGCTTTGCACACATAGCGTCCATGCAGGATCAGCCAATGATGCGCGTGGTGTTGATACTCTGCCGGAATATTATCTTCAATGGCGCGTTCCACCGCATCCACATCTTTTCCCGGCGCAATGCCGGTGCGATTGCCGATCCGGAAAATATGCGTATCCACCGCTTGGGCCGGTTGATGAAACCACATGTTCAACACCACATTGGCGGTCTTGCGCCCAACGCCTGGCAGACTGACCAATGCGGCCCGCGAACTGGGAACCTTGCTGTCAAACTCATCGACCAAAATCTGGCTCATCTTAATGACGTTCTTGGCCTTTTGCCGAAACAACCCGATGGTTTTTATGTGTTCGGTCACCCCATCCAATCCCAGCGCCAACATCTTCTCCGGCGTATCGGCAACCTTGAACAATTCACGCGTCGCTTTGTTGACCCCAACGTCCGTGGCCTGCGCCGACAGGGCCACCGCCACCACCAGCGTATAGGCATTGGTGTGATCCAGCTCGCCCTTGGGTTCCGGCTCCATATCTTGGAACCGGTGAAACACCTCGACAATCGTGCGATAATCCATCTGTTTTTCCATGCCATCTGTATCTGGAAATCATACCAAATGAGCAAGCCCCAGAGTTTAGCGCAAAGAAATTATCTCAAATCCGATGTTCATTTCCATCCTCAATTAAGGTGCCTTTGTGACAGCCAATGCCAATGTCCTGCATGGTTAACTGACAACGAGATATTTCATGGCTTATGGCTATTCGATGGATGCACTGGTTTACGACGGAGCGACCAATTCATGGTCACTGCGTCCTGACTATGATTTCACCCAACACCGTGTTGAAATCAATATCACGGATGACGACGGATATCTGGGGGGCGATGCCACCAATGACGAGATCGGCGACGACACCAATCAGACTGGCACCGTAAGCGACATGGATGGCAATCCGATCGCATCAGGCCAAATATACGACGAGCTATTTTACCAAATCCAAAGCCCTACAGGCGACCTGATATATCTGGAGGTTATAGAAGTTGGCGGCGTTGCCGTCGGGTTCCTTGTCACCGCCCCGCTGGATACGGGTGTCAGTTACATCGAAATCGACAGTGGCAACGTTCACACCGATGATTATGACCCAATCACCGGTGATACACGCTTGCTCTATTCCGAATTGGACAGCGTGCCTTGCTTTTGCCAAGGCACCACATTGATGACGGCTGAAGGTGCCCAACCCGTCGACTGGATTCGTCCAGGCGATAAGGTCATGACCAAAGACCACGGTTTTCAACCCGCCCTCTGGGTTGGGCGCACGACCATCTCTGCCAAAAAATTGGCAACATCACCCGGTTTGTGTCCGATCAGGATTACGGCTCATAGCATTGACACCCAGACGCCTGCGCAGGATCTACGGCTGTCCCCTGAACACCGCGTTTTACTGAAATCCTACCAGACTGAACTGCTTTTCGGTACGGATGAGGTGTTTTCCCCGATCAAAGCCGTCGCGAATGAGCGTGATATTGCACCAGACCGACCTCTACACGAAATTTCCTATTATCACATCCTGTTCCAAAACCACGAAATCGTGCTGGCCGAAGGTCTATGGGTCGAAAGCTTTTTCCCCGGGAAAATGGCGCTCGCGGCCCTGCCCGCCAAACTGCAGGCCGAAATTCGCGGGCTGTTGGGGGCAAAGGTCGACACAATACAAACAGCACGGCTTTGTTTGAAACCGTGGGAGGTAAACCTGCTGGTGCCACAGGAAACGAAACAAGCCATGCGCAACTTTTCAGTTGCCTGATCCGATCAAAGCGCAACTTTCGGGTCGCTTAACACGGTCCGCTCGCCTACCTTTGTATCAAGCAAAGGAACCACAAAATGGCTGAATTGAATGACTCCTACCATTACGGCGTAATTGGTCGCGCGATTGATGTGATCGACGCCGCCGATGGGCGCACCCTGTCGCTCGAAACAATTGCGAATGAACTGCAAATGAGTCCGGCTCATTTCCAGCGCCTGTTCACCCGTTGGGTCGGCGTGTCGCCCAAACGGTTTCAACAATACCTGACCTTGGGCTACGCCAAAACCCTGCTGCATGACCACTTCACCACCCTTGATGTGGCTGACCAAGTCGGCCTATCGGGCAGCAGCCGCTTGCACGATTTGTTCCTGCGCTGGGAATCCATGAGCCCGGGTGAATTTGCCCGCCGTGGGGCGGGGCTGACCATCCGTTTTGGCTGGTTTGAAACCCCTTTTGGACTGGCGCTGGCGATGGGCACCGACAAGGGTCTGTGCGGCATGGCCTTTGCCGCCGAAACCGGGGCCGAGGCCACGATGGCAGACATGCGCAGCCGCTGGCCACATGCCAGCTACATTGAGGACAAAACCGCCCTTGCCCCGTGGATCGACGCGGCCCTAAACCAATCGGGCCACGCCAATTTGCACCTGATCGGTGCCCCCTTCCAGATCAAAGTCTGGGAGGCCCTGTTAAGCATCCCGTCGGGCCACGTCACCACCTATTCTGAAATCGCCGCCAGCGTCGGCAGCCCCAAAGCCGCCCGTGCCGTTGGCACCGCAGTTGGCCGCAACCCCGTCAGTTGGCTGATCCCTTGCCACCGTGCTTTGCGAAAATCCGGCGGCTTGGGGGGGTATCACTGGGGCTTGCCCGTCAAACGCGCCATGCTGGCATGGGAAGGTGTGCGCTCAAAAAGCGCCTAAACCGCCCATTGTGGCGGGTTTTAGCCGATTCTGCTGGTTGATATTCGATAACAACACCCGATATTGTATAGGTAACCCGTCACAGAACGGCAATTTTAACGAGGCGAATACAATGCAGATGAAAAAACCTATTGCACTCTTGGTTGTGGGCAGCTTTGCGCTTGCGGGCTGCTTGGAACCCACACCAGAACCCAAAAACGGCAACACCCGCACCCAGAACGGCGCGTTGATCGGGGCCGGTCTTGGGGCCCTGTTGGGTGCAACCAAAGAGAGCGGCAATGACCGTGTGAAAAACGCAGCCCTTGGCGCGGCCCTTGGCGCGGGCGTTGGTGCCATTATCGGCAACCAAATGGACAAACAAGCCGCCGAATTGCGCGGCAGCATGGGTGATGACGTAAAAATCGTTAATACCGGCGACCGGTTGATCGTCACCATGCCACAAGACATCCTGTTTGATACAGGCAGCGCGGCCGTGCGCGCGGACTTGCGCAGTGATTTACGCACGTTGGCGACCAACCTGAACAACTATCCAAACACCACGGTCGACGTGTTGGGCCACACGGATAACGTCGGCCCCGCTGACTACAACCAAAACCTGTCGTCCCGACGCGCCAGCGCGGTTGCATCGGTTTTGATGGATTCCGGCGTTCAACCCTCACGCGTCCGCGCCTTTGGCCGCGGCGAAGACGATCCGGTAGCGACCAATCAAACCGACGCAGGCAAACGGCAAAACCGCCGCGTGGAAATTGTGATCCGGCCTACGTCGTAACGCACAGGGTTTGGCACCGCACAACAAAACCAAGGCCGGACAACACTGTCCGGCCTTTTTTGTTGTCCTTTTGCCCATGCGGTCATATATTTTGACCACGCATTGTGCCGCGCGAAAGGAACACTATGCCCTTCAAACCTGTCCAGTCCGAAAAGCTGTCCCATTCCGTTGTCACCCAAATTGAACAACTGATTCTGCGCGGTATCCTGCGCCCTGGCGAACGGCTGCCCTCTGAACGCGTGCTCAGCGAGCAGATGGGCGTCTCGCGCCCCTCTCTGCGCGAAGCGGTCGCCGACCTTCAAAGCCGCGGGTTGCTCGACAGCCGTGCGGGCGCCGGCCTTTATGTCGCCGAGAGCCTTGGAGCCACATTCCCCGCGTCGCTAAGCCAATTGTTTGCCGGCCACAACGAGGCAATCTTTGACTATCTGGATTTTCGCAGCGACATGGAAGGGCTGGCAGCCGAACGCGCGGCCCGATTGGGTTCAGACACAGACCTGCAGGTGATCGACGAAATTTTCAAGAAAATGGAAGCCGCCAGCCAAACCGCGGACCCAACCCATGAGGCCGAACTGGATGCCGAATTTCACCTGTCCATTGTTGAGGCCTCACACAATGTCATCATGCTGCACATGATGCGATCGATGTATGATCTGTTGCGAAAAGGCGTGCTGTTCAATCGACAGGTGATCTATCAACAACACCACAAACGCAGCGCCCTTTTGGACCAGCACCGCGCGATCAACGACGCGCTTCAGGCCCGCGATGCAACGGCCTGCCGCGCAGCCGTCAATACCCATATGGCCTTTGTCAAAACCGCCCTGCGGGACCAACAAAAAGCCGACCGGAATGAAGAAGTCGCGCGCCTTCGCCTAAAACATGAGAAGGCGCGCTAACCCGTTATTTTTTCATTTCTGATCTAAGCAAGTAGAGAGACGCCCCAAAAATCAAAAGCGTCCCCAGCCACATAACGCCTTCGGGCGCGTAGCTATAAACCAAATATCCAAGGATGATATTGACTGGCTGTTTCACATAGTCAAACGGCTGCAAATAGGCCGCATCGGCAACGCTATAGGCCCTCACCAGAAAATACTGCGCAACGGCAACCAAAATCCCGACAAATATCACCAACCCAATGGCGAATTCTGTGCTGACCACGGCCGCATCGGTTTGGATACCAAAGCCACCACTAAAGGCCAAAGCGGCGTTGATGGGTGTGAGCAACAACAGCAAATAGAGGGTCAGCGTATCCGAATCCTCGGTCTCGGTCATGTGTTTGGTGATCAGCGAATACATCGCCCACATGAAAGAAGCGCCCAGCGGATACAGCAACGCGATGGTGAACTTGTCAGACCAAGGGCTGAGAATGATAATTGCGCCGATAAAGCCAACAATCAGCGAGACCCAACGCTGCATAGTAACGGTTTCACCCAACACCAACCGCGATCCGATGGTCACGAAAAACGGCGATGTCATGATCAATGCAATCATTTGCCACAGCGGAACCCCTGATGCAAACCCCAACACCCACAGTTGCACCCCGCCAGCCGCCAAGGCCACGCGCAGGATGTGCAAAGGCAATTGCGAAGTGGTCAGCGATGAGCGCAAATGTTTGAACACCCACGGCAAGCTGAACAGCAATGCTATAAAGTATTCCCAAAACGCAACTGTCGTGGATTTTAGCCCGTAAACCCATGTCAGTTGGGTGTTAGCAACATTGATAACCGCAAAAAGCAGTCCGGCAGCGACCATAAAGGCGGCCCCTGTAAATGCAGCACTTTTCGTGCTGGTCGTGATTGTATGAGTCATGGCGTTGTCCTTTTTCCTAAGCGCACAAGACCCAAGGCAAAACAGGACATTTCGGGCACACGCCTACACAGCGCTTACCCAATCCCGCTCTCTTTCATCCGGACTTTAACCGTCGGCTCCGGAATTTAACCGGATCTGCTGACCCCACCTACCGATGGGCGCTCGCGGGCTTTCATTTACATGATTACCGCCGGTGGGGAATTACACCCCGCCCTGAGAACATACCACCCATGATTGGGCAGCTTGAATTTGATAGATGAAAAAATATTGGGAGGCAAGATGTTCGTTTTTAAGTCTTATCATTCGTTCAAGGTCTTTAGCCCAAGAAGGATAGCCGCACCGATCAAAAACCCGCCGCCAATGCGTTCAATCCACGCCCGCGCGCCCCCCTTGAACTTTTGCGCGATCCAGCTGGCGCCCGCGCCGTAAGCTGACAGAAATATCCCGTCCAAGATAATGTATGTCGCGGACAGAATAAGAAACTGCAGCCCGAACGCATACTCTGGCTGAATGAACTGCGGAAAGAGGGCGGCGAAAAACACAACCGCTTTGGGGTTCGTTGCCGAGGTGACAAAACCCTGCAACCAAAGTGCCTTTATCGTAATTGGTGCCGCATCCAGCTTCTGACCGGTCTTATTTGGGTCGACCTTTCGGATCATGCGAATACCAAGCCAGATCAGATAGACAACGCCAAACCACTTGATCGCCGATAGCGCGTAGCCTGACGTCGCAATAAGAGCCGCAAGGCCAAAACCGGCGGCGATCATCTGCAACCCATTCGCCGTCAGATCCCCCGCCGCAGTGGCCAAGGAACGGCGAAACCCGTACGACGCACTGTTGGACAACATTAACAATTGGCTTGGGCCAGGTGTGCTCATCAATGCTAGAACCGTCGCCACATAAAGCATCCAGATTTCAACCGTCATGTCGCTCATCCCCATCCTGCACTAATCGTATCTTATAACGATCACGCATAATTGCCATCCAAAACACCAAAACCCGACCACAGGGGCCGGGTTTTGAATTCGTTCAATCAGCGCGTGATTTAGTGCAGCTTGTCAGCCACATCCTTGATTGCGTCTTCAATCAATGCATTGCCACTCGCCGCAGTCATTTTGCTGGCGATCACGTCGTTGGCAGCGGCCACAGCAACCACAATGGCGCTATCGCGAACTTCTTTGACAGCGGACGCCTGTGCTGAAACGATCTGATCCTCGGCAGCCGCCAAACGGCGCTTGATCGAGTGCTTCAAATCTTCTTTGGCTTCTGCCGCCGCATTTTGGGCCTCGGCTTTGGCAGCCTCGACAATGCGATCAGCCTGCTCCTGAACTTCTTTTTGCTTGCGCTCATAAGATGCCAGAATGGTCTGCGCTTCTTCGCGCAACGCCTTGGCTTCGTCCAGATCCGATTTGATGCCCTCGGCACGTTTGTCCAGCATCCCGCCCAACAAGCCAGGCACCTTTAGGTAAGCCAGCAATGCAAAGAACAGGATAAACCCGATCAAAACCACAAAGTCGGTGTTTAGCATCGAAAAGAACGGGCCAGAAGCGGCGAACGTTGGTGTCGCAACAGATGCCAGTAGGATTGTAAGTTTTTTCATGATCCTATCCTTTCATCCGGGCGGTGATTGCGGCGGTGACAGTCTTGGCATCCGCCTTAACACCCATCGTCGCAATGATCTCTTTTGCTGTATCACCAGCCACCTTTTTCACGCTTGCAACAGCACCCTTGCGGATGGTGGCAATCGCGGCTTCGGCTTCGGCGGACTTGGCAGCGATCTCAGCGTCGGCTTTGCTAATCGCGATGTCCAGCTTGGTCTGAATTTCTGCTTTTGTTTCTGCCGCAATTTTTTGCGACTCAGCGCGGGCATCGTTCAGCGCCTTGTTATAGGCGCCTTCCGCTTCCACAGCCTTTTGCTTCAGCTCTTCTGCTGCCGCAAGATCATTTGTTATTGTGCCTTGGCGTTCGGACAATACCGAACCGACACGCGGCAGAACCACGCGCGACAAGATAAGGTAGATCACGACCAGCGTGATCAGCAACCAGAATATCTGGTTCGGGAACGTCGCAAAATCCAGCTGCGGCATACCCGATGCCTCGGCAGCATGACCTGCGGCTTCATGTGTTTCGGATGCCATGTCGTCCTCCTAGGAACCTTTGTTACATCGGTGCGCCCGCGATGGGACGCACCGACCGTAAGGATTGGCTCTTAGTTCTTAGACAGCAAACATCAGCAGCAAAGCAACGAGGAACGAGAAAATCCCGAAAGCCTCGGCAAATGCGATGCCGATGAAAAGCATAGCTGTTTGGCCGCCAGCGGCCGAAGGGTTGCGTAGGGCACCGGACAAAAAGTTGCTCACGATTGAACCCACACCGATTGCAGCGCCGCCCATACCGATAGTGGCTAGACCTGCGCCGATGAATTTACCCATTTCTGCAATATCGCCTTCCATAGTGTATTCTCCTTACGTTGGTAATTTGGTTGTTAATTGATTAGATTATCGGGTCCGACTAGTGCGACGGATGCAGCGCATCCTTTAGATAAACACAAGTCAGAATAGTGAAAACATAGGCTTGGATAAAGGAAACCAGTACCTCCATGCCAAACATCGCAACGATCCCTACCATCGCCAGAGGGGCAATCAGCAAGTTGCCGGCAAAAGCGGCAAACACCTTGATCACCGCATGGCCCGCCATGACATTGCCCGCCAGACGAATAGAGTGGCTAACCGGGCGCACGAAATACGAAATAACCTCAACTATCGCCAGGATAGGGCGCAAAGGCAAAGGCGCAGATGATACCCAGAACAGGCCAAGAAACTTAAGGCCGTGCTTGTAAAACCCAAGGAGCGTGACCGAGACAAAGACCAACAGCGCCAACACAACTGTCACCGCGATGTGTGACGTGGGCGTAAAGCTCATCGGCAACATCCCAAGGAAGTTCGAAAACACGATGAAGATAAAGAGCGTCATGACATAAGGGAAGTACTTTAGCCCCTCTTTGCCCGCGACATCCTCGACCATAGAATAAACAAAACCATAGGCCAATTCAGCAACTGACTGAGTGCGGCTGGGAACAATCGCGCGTTTGCGCGTGCCCATCACCAACAAGCCGATGATCGCAAGTATCGCCAAGCCCATCCACAGGGTTGCATTGGTTGGTGTATACCAGTTGATCGTATCAGCACCAAACAATGACTTGATCGAAAACTGATCCATTGGATGGAATTGTAGGCCGACAGTTTCTGCTTCTGCTGCCACGTCTATTCCCCTTCGCCCCTCATTGCGGCCTCAGCCGCATTATCTTCTTGTAGCTCTTTGGCCGTTTTCAACATCACGTTGACGCCCGCCGCGAACCCTAACAATGTAAACGGCACCAGAAACCAAGGCATCGTACCAAACAGCACATCCAACCCGTATCCAATGCCAACGCCGATCAAAATGCCGACGCTTAGTTCGATGATCATCCGCCACGCATGCTGCGCCTGACTGACCTTCGATTGTTCCTTGGGCTTTGGCTCTTGCTGTTTCTTGGCCGCTGCAATCCGCTCACTCAGCTCATTTAGCCGATTTGGATCAGGTGCATCGGTCATGGCAAAAGCCTCCCTCAGACAGTTGCGCGGAACCTAGGCAGAGGGGAGCTGTGAGTCAAGCGGTTCAATCACTGGCTAAGATACTGTAATAAAACGATTTAGACAATATTCAGCGATTCATTTTCTGCTCTCAACCAACCAAATCCATGCAAACCCCACACTCGCGGATATTCAACCAATTGGTTGACGATTGCCCCGCCTTGCGCATACCTCTGCTTCATGACCACACAGCTCGACACAACTTTCGCCGCTCTTGGTGACCCAACCCGCCGCGCCATCCTTGCGATGCTGCTAGAGGATGACATGGCCGTGACTGATGTGGCGGAACCCTTCGAAATGTCACTGGCGGCGATCTCAAAACACTTGCTTATCCTGTCCCGCGCCGGCCTAATCTCGCAGGAAAAACGCGGGCGTGTTAAATGGTGCAAACTCGAACCCGACGCCATGCGCGACGCCAGCATCTGGATGCAAGGGTTTGGTCAATTTGAAGCAGTGAACCTCGACGCCTTTGAGCGGTTCCTAAAAGAAGAACTCGACGACTAAAGACAGAGTTTCGATGCGCTCCGCGCAGGGGATATTTAAGGAACAATGAGAGGCAGCCCGGCTCAACCACAAACAATTTGAATTAAATTTTCGCTTCTTCTTTTTCTAAATACCTCCGCCGGAGGCATCCTTGTCTCGCAAACAGGCGCGCACAAATTTGGCAGCGGACCGATAGTGGCTCGCCCCCGAAGCCTCGGCCCAGCGCCCCGTCGTCCAATTGTTGCCACCTCCCGCCATCGGCCCGCCGTAAATATCCTCTTCCCCATGGCTCTCAATGAACGCCAGCAACCGTGCATGACTGTCCTTCAACATGACCTGCACCTGATCCCAGCTCAAATCTGCCTGATCCTCGCGCAGCTTGGCGTTATAGGCTTTCAGCTGGTTCCATTTATATCCTTTGGCCGGTATGTCGGCATAGCCGTTTTCCAGACCCTGTGCGTACCAGTCAAAAAACATCCTTGTCCAATGGGCGCGGTGGCCGATCACATCTTTGATGCTCACCCCGTCCTCAAACGGGTGCGCAGCCAGATCCACACCCACATCAGCCAACTGTTTCGTGAGTTTGGTGAATTCCTTTTGGGTAACCTTCAAAAGGTCGGCGCGATTGGTTGCGGCGGGCATAGCAGTCTCCTCCTAATGAGCCGGGCCCTAAGTCAAACTCACACAGCCATCTTGATCCGCCTCAATCAATCCTCATTTTTCAGCAGTATCCACAGCGCAAGCACCGTCAGCCCAATGCCGCCAAAAACCAACCCACTTGGCGCCCCTTGACCCAGCGCGATCTGCCATAAAATCACCCAACTGGGCACCAGAAACGTATAGGCCATCACCTTGGATGCCGGCAGGCGCATGGTCGCGAATTGCAACAACACGAAGGTGATCGAACTGGCCGCAATCGACACATAGCCCAGCGTGATCCAGACAATCATCGGCAGCGCCAGCCACTCGGTTTCGACAAAATCGCGCCAGCCATAAATCAGCATTATGAAAAAACCCGCAACCAACACGCCAAAACTGAACACCAAAACCGGTTCGCCACGGTTCAACTTGCGCACCATCGGCGTATAGATCGCATGCATCATACAGCCCCAAAAATAGATCATCTCGCCACGCCCAACGCTGAATTGCATCAAGGCTTGCAGATCAGCCCGAAAAATCACCCACAGCGCACCAACCGCACCGATCGCCAAGGCCAAGGCCATCCGCATCGTGGTAATCTGGCGCAGCAACACATAGCCGAACCCGGCCGCCATCATGGGCGTTAACGTGAACACCGCGGCTGTGCTAACAGGCGTCGCGGTTTTCAGACCTTCGAACATCAAAACGAAGTAGACCGCGAACATCCCGCCCAACACCAAGTACCGCCACGGGGCGACAAAGTAGCTGCGCTTCAACCCCGTCGTCATCAGCACCGCCACACCAATCACCACACCCGCAATCAAAAATCGCGCTGTGTTCATAGCCATTGGTGAAATCTCATTCGCCGCCATCGCGCCCAGGCTGAACGACCCCGCCACAAGGGCCGAGAACAACAGCATCGCCAGATGCCCAAGTCTATATTCGTTCATGAAATAGCCGCCATTTCAGCCTTTAGAAACGTCAAAAAGGTCTGCACTTTGGCCGTGCGATGCAAATCTACGTGTGTCACCAACCACAACGGCGCGGCCCATTCTTCACGGGACGGCAACACCTCCACCAATTCGGGATGACAACAGGCCATCCGATCCAACATAAACCCAAGCCCCGCTCCGGCCAAAATCGCTTGCTGCATCGAATTGTCATCCGCCACTGTGAACGTCACGCATTCGGATGGGATGTTTTCTTTTAACCAGACATGATGGGGCGCGCGGGTTGGCGACTGATCAAAACTAACAAACCGATGGGTTTTCAAATCTTCCTCGGTTGCGGGCATCCCGCTTTGCTCTATGTAGTCCTTCGAGCCAAAGAGCGCGATGTTCTCTGTTGAAAATTTTTGCACCACATTGTCAGGCTGATCTGGTGGCGATCCGGCCCGAATGGCCACATGCGCTTCGCCATACTCCAATCGAAACAACCGCGATCCAGTTAAATAGCGCACCGAAACATCGGGATGCGCGCGTTGGAACTTTACCAAAACCGGGGTCATCACATGCGAAAAACTGGCCAGCGACGTGACCACCAAATCCCCTGTCACCGTGTCGCCTTGACCGCGTATCCGTCCGGCCAATTGGGAAAACTGGTCATCCGTTGCCTGGGCCACCCGCAGCAGATCGGCCCCCGCCTCGGTCGGGGTATAGCCGCGTGCATGACGTTGAAACAGCCGCACGCCCATCTGGTCCTCAAGCGCATCAATATGTCGGATCACGGTGGCATGATGCACCCCCAGCACTTGTGCCGCCCCACTCACCGTGCCCGCGCGCGCCACATGATAGGCCGTGCGAATTTCATCCCAATTGTCCATCAATCACTCCGACAAGTTATGTGCATTTTCCAACACTACCTGTTCACAATCACATATTGCGTTCGTGATTGCAAAGATCAAAATAGCAACCAGCCAACCCAAAAGGATATGACCATGACCAATCACATTTTGCGCATCGACGCTTCTTTGCGCCACACCGATTCAATCACCCGTGGCTTGCTAGACCGCATCACCACCCGTTTCCCTGACGCAACCGTAACCACGCGCGATCTGTCCACCGGCCTGCCCCTGATCAACGAGGCCTGGATCGGGGCCAATTTCACCCCGGCCGAAGCCCGCGACGAGGCACAAAACGAGGTCCTTGCCTACTCCGACAGCCTGATCGACGAAATCAAATCCGCCGACACGCTGGTTTTGGGTCTGCCGGTCTACAATTTCACCGTCCCAACCGCGTTCAAAGCATGGGTTGATCTGATCGCACGCGTTGGTCAGACCTTTCAATATACCGAGACGGGGCCCGTCGGGTTGCTATCAGACAAACGCGCGATCATCGCGATCGGATCGGGCGGCACAAAAGTCGGCAGCGATATCGACTTTTCCACCGGATACATCAGGCATATTCTGGGGTTCATCGGCATCACCGATGTGTCTTTTGTCACAGCCGACGCCGTAATGATGGACGCCGACGCTGCTCTTGCCGCTGCACATGATCAGATTGAGGCCTTGGCAGCCTAAGGGCGCTTACTCCAACAAATGCTCGTACCGCGCGTCCGTCAGCGTTTCCAAAAATGCCACCAGCGCGTCGATTTGCGCCTCTGTAAAGGCTGGCCCGTGGGTCAACTCCCGAACGGCCAATGATTTGGGCACTTCGGGCCAGCCGAACGACGCGCCCGTTTCGGGGTTGATCTGCCACTGGGCCTCAAGCGTGTTATACTTGTTGTAAAACAGGATCACCGTGCGCAGATCGTTGAAAATCCCATTGTGCATATAGGGACCCGTCACCGCCACATTGCGCAAACCCGAGGTGCGAAATTTTCCCATCTCGATCACATCATTCACATCCGGATGGCCCAACAGCCCGACATCGACTTTGCCCTTCAAAATCCCGTTTGCAGCCCGCCCCGGCAAATTGGTCGGCACCCCGATGTTGAAATATTCATAGGCGGTAAAGGTCTCGCCCGGGTCTGTCGGGAACTGCTTTAACATATGACACATGCTGCAATTGCTAGACTCCTTGCTGAAAAAGATCGCCTTCCCCAAGGCCTCCTGAGCGGTCATCTCATAGTCGCCGCGCAAGGCTCGATCGTATTTGCTGTCAAAAGGCGCGAACAAATCCGTTGCCTCATAGGCGGCAATCGCCTGCGTCATCGCCCCATAGGCCGCCTCTGTATCCCCAATCGCAGCCCCGAAATAGGCCTCCAGCCCCGCGATGTAATTTTCATTCTCGGCCAATCGCGCCACCACACTGGCCTTGTCTGGCATCCCCATCTCAATCGGGTTCAACGGCGGCCCACCAGCCTGTTCAGCCAAATCAGCGGCCCGCCCGTCCCAAAACTGGCCACCCATCGGGAAATCCATATCATTGATATGATAGGGCGGCGTCAGGGCGGCATAGGTCAGCGTCGGCGCATTGCGGTCCCCCAAGGATTCGCCATCGTCCCCCAAGGAAAACGCCCGCCCTGCCGCCGTTTCGCGGATGTCCACAAAGGCATGGTCTGGATCATGGCAACTGACACAAGATTGCGTGCGGTTCAGCGACAGGTTTTCATCGAAAAACAGGGCCTCGCCCAACGCCTCGACACTGTTAAATTCAGCCTGCGCCATTCCGGCATTCACCATCAAAACCAAACTTAAAACCCGTGCATCACGCATGCGCATCCCTCCGTCTTTGCCCTCTGATACCAAACCGCCACATATCAACCATTGGACATAACCGCCCATGCTTGACTCTTGCCCCAACTCGGCCTAAATCCACCCCTGTATCCGGAAGTCCAATAAGCTTCCGGTCCCTGCATATGTAGGGATCGCCCCCCGTCAGCGAGGTTTCGCCCACGGGGGTGATTGGCATTTGGGCGTTCCATCTTACATGATGGGACAGGTATTAACGGCAAAGGAGCCATAAGATGTTTGAAAATCTATCCGAACGCCTTGGTGGTGTCTTTGATCGACTGTCCAAACAGGGCGCCCTGTCCGAGGACGACATCAAAACAGCCCTGCGCGAGGTCCGCGTGGCCTTGCTCGAGGCCGATGTCTCGCTGCCCGTTGCACGTGATTTCATCAAAGCGATCTCCGAAAAAGCCGCGGGCCAAGCCGTCACCAAATCCATCACGCCCGGCCAACAGGTCGTTAAAATCGTGCATGACGAATTGGTGCATGTGCTGGCGGGTGACAATGACAACGCTGGCGAGCTGAAAATCGACAACGCGCCAGCGCCTATCCTGATGGTCGGTCTGCAAGGCTCGGGTAAAACCACCACCACCGCCAAACTGGCCAAACGCCTGACCGAGAAAAACGGCAAACGCGTGATGATGGCATCCCTTGATGTGCAGCGCCCTGCTGCCCAAGAACAGCTGGCCATTTTGGGCAAGCAAATCGGCGTCGATACCCTGCCGATCGTCAAAGGCCAATCCGCCGTCGACATCGCCAAACGCGCCAAACAACAGGCAATGATGGGCGGCTATGACGTCTATATGCTCGACACCGCGGGCCGCCTTCACATCGACGAAGTGTTGATGGACGAAGTCCAATCGGTGCGCGACGTGGCCAACCCGCGCGAAACACTGCTGGTGGTTGACGGGCTAACCGGCCAAGACGCGGTCAACGTGGCCGAAGAATTCGACGAAAAGGTCGGCGTCTCGGGCGTGGTCCTGACCCGCATGGATGGCGACGGTCGCGGTGGTGCCGCCCTTTCAATGCGCGCCGTCACCGGCAAGCCGATCAAATTCGTTGGCCTTGGCGAAAAGATGGACGCGCTTGAGGAATTCCACCCTGAACGTGTCGCTGGCCGTATCCTTGGCATGGGCGACATCGTGTCTTTGGTCGAAAAAGCCCAGGAAACCATCGAGGCCGAACAAGCCGAACGCATGATGAAGCGGTTCCAAAAGGGTCAGTTCAATATGAACGACCTGAAACAACAGCTGGAACAGATGCAAAAAATGGGCGGCATGGAAGGCATCATGGGCATGATGCCCGGCATGGGCAAAATGAAAAAGCAGGTCGAAGAGGCCGGTTTTGACGACAGCATCATTCGCCGTCAGGTTGCCCTGATCCAATCCATGACCAAACGCGAACGCGCCAACCCCAAACTGCTGCAGGCCTCGCGCAAAAAACGCATCGCGGCGGGTGCTGGTCTGGAAGTGTCCGAGCTGAACAAGCTGATGAAGATGCACCGCCAGATGGCCGACATGATGAAGAAGATGGGCAAAATGGGCAAAGGTGGGATGTTGAAAAAAGCCATGGGCGGCATGTTCGGCAAAGGCGGCCACGGCATGGCTGGCGAATTGGCCAACATGGACCCCAAAGCGATGGAAGCGGCAGCCAAGCAAATGGGCGGCAAGCTTCCCGGGCTTGGCGGCGGCGCTGGACTTCCGCCAGGCCTTAGTGGGTTCGGGAAAAAGAAATGATGTTTGTACAATTTCCCCCCACTTTTGTACAAAACGTACAATCCGGAGGCCGCCATGACTGATCCCGTCACCCGCGCCGCCGAGCTGCTAAAAGAGCACCGCGAGAGCATTGACCGTCTGGATTCGATCCTCGTTTATACTCTTGGTGAGCGCTTCAAACACACCCAAGCGGTGGGCAAACTCAAGGCCGAGCATGATCTGCCCGCGTCCGACCCGACCCGTGAAGCCAGCCAAATCGCACGACTTGAGGAATTGGCCGAAAAAGCCAACCTCGACCCGAAATTCGCCAAACAATTCCTGAATTTCATTATTCAGGAAGTAATCAATCACCACAAACAACATCAAGAATGACAGGGTGCCAAGCCCTTAAATTAAATGAAAAATAGGAGATACTACCCATGTCTATGAAAATCAGACTTGCTCGCGGCGGCTCAAAAAAGCGTCCTTTTTATCGCATTGTTGCGGCTGACAGCCGTATGCCACGCGATGGTCGTTATATTGAACGTCTGGGCACATATAACCCACTGCTCGCCAAAGATTCCGAAGAGCGCGTGAAAATGGATGTGGACCGCATCAAACATTGGCTCTCTGAGGGTGCGCAACCAACAGACCGTATCTCTCGCTTCTTGGAAGCTGCTGGAATCCTTGAGAAAAAGACCCGCAGCAACCCGAAAAAAGGTACACCTGGCGACAAAGCTGTTGCCCGTGCTGAAGAGAAAGCTGAAAAAGCGGCCGCCCCTGTTGAAGAGGCTCCAGTTGAAGAAGCACCCGCAGAAGAAGCGGCAGTCGAAGAAAAAGCTGCTGAATAATCAGTAGGTTATCACGGTTGATGCGCGGGTTGTGAGGCCCGCGCATCACCGATCAAGCCAACCTTATGGAGGCTGATTAGGTGAACAAACCGGATCACATCTGTGTCGGGGCCTTTTCCGGCTCTTACGGCGTCACTGGCGAAGTGCGACTGAAAAGCTTCTGCGCCGACCCTGAATCCATTGCGAACTACAACCCCTTGAGCAGCGAGGATGGCAAGCGAAGTTTTGAGATCAGCCTGACCCGCAACATCAAAAATGCGTTAGTTGTCAAGGTGGTAGGCATTGCCAACAAAGAAGACGCCGACACCCTGAAGGGCATCCGCCTATTCGCGAGGCGCGATCAATTGCCCGCCCTGCCAGACGACGAATTTTACCACACCGACCTGATCGGCCTGACAGTTCTCGACACTGGCGGCACCGTTTTGGGCAAGGTCCATGACGTGCAAAACCACGGCGCCAGCGATCTGTTGGAAATCGTCCTTGAGGGCAGCAGCGCCACCGTGCTTTTACCTTTCACCAACGAAGTGATCCCGACCGTGGACCTTGCGTCTGGCCGCATCATTGCTGACCCCCCCGAGGGGGCGCTGTAACCATGTCGACCCGCGTCATTGTCCACGCCGGGTTCCACAAAACCGGAACCACTACGGCACAGCGGTTTTTGATGCACAACGGCCCTCATATTTGGCCCCATCACGCCATTGCAATCCAGTACCGTATTCGTGACCCGCTGCAATTTGCGCTGGCCTATTCCACCGGCGCCGGCCAAATCGCACTGGATGAATTTCGCAGTCGTTTCAAGGGCTTCCTCGAAACGCTCGAATTGGGGGCCACACGCGGTTTGATCATCAGCGCCGAAAATCTGGCCGGCATGATGCCGGGTAAAAATGATCTGGTCGATGGCTATGCCGCCTGCCCTGTGTTGATGAAAACCGTGGTCGAATGCGTGGAAAACGTCATTGATCCCATCCCCGATATGAGTTTTCACTTCTCAACCCGTGGCAAGGACAAATGGCTGCGTAGCATCTGGTGGCACAACCTGTCCAAAACCCGCCTGACTCAAAACTTCAACGATTTCGCCGCCACCCTTGGACCAAGTTGCGATCTGGAAGAAACCCTGCGCCAAGTCCAAAACGCCATCGACTATCCAGTCACCAGCACACCGCTGGAACAGACCAGCACCCAGCAATTTGGCCCTGCCACGCCGCTGATTAACCTGCTGAATTTGCCTGATGAATCTCTGAACGCGCTACAAAGCATCCCCGCCGAAAATGTAAAGCCCCGTCGTGACTTGATCAAAGAGTTCCTAAAGCTGAACCGCTCGACCTTGAGCAACGCCGCACTCGCCACCCGCAAGCAAGAGCTGCTGGAACAAGACGCGAAATTGGATTAGAGCCAGCCTATGACCAAAGCACCGCTGTCCAAATCCCACGGCCGCAAAACCATTTCGGCCACCATGCAACCGCGTGACCTGATGGGGGAAACCCCGCAGCTGAAAAACGCGTGGCGGGTGAAAATCGTCACCCTGTTCCCCGAGGCCTTTCCCGGCGTTTTGGGTGCATCCCTGACAGGCAAAGCCTTGACCGAAGGTCTGTGGCAGCTCGACACCATTGATCTGCGCCCCTTTGGCGAGGGTAAGCACCGCAATGTCGACGACACCCCGTCCGGTGGTGGGGCTGGCATGGTGTTGCGGGCCGACGTGGTCGGCAAAGCGCTGGAAACCGCCCAACAAGGCACACCAACCGATCGCGCCAAATGGCCGGTGATATACCTGTCCCCACGCGGCAAACCGATGACCCAAGCCATGATGCAGCGATTCGCAAAAGGCGACGGGATGACCCTATTATGCGGGCGATTTGAGGGCGTAGACGAACGTGTGATCGAAGAATTCGACATTGAAGAGGTCAGTTTGGGCGATTTTGTCCTGACAGGCGGCGAGATCGCAGCACAGGCCTTGATTGATGCCACAGTCCGTCTTATACCGCGCGTTCTGGGCAATCAGGAATCCACCGAGGACGAATCGTTTTCGGATGGTTTGCTGGAACACCCACAATATACGAGGCCTGCCGTTTGGAAGGGTCGCACGATACCGGAAATGCTTCTGTCCGGCCATCACGCGAATATATCCAACTGGCGACAGGTAATGGCCGAAAGGCTGACTAAAAAACGCCGACCTGATCTCTGGCGGGCTTATTGCGAAACCCGCGGTAGGGACCCGAATGAAGACCGAGAGCTCTGAGGTCGCACCAACACGTCGCGGGCAAACCGTGTATATTTATAAAGGAGCGTTTCAGATGAACCTGATCGCACAACTCGAAGCCGAGCAGATTGCTGCTCTTGGCAAAGACATTCCAGACTTCAAGGCGGGTGACACCATCCGCGTTGGGTACAAAGTGACCGAGGGCACACGCTCGCGGGTCCAGAATTATGAGGGTGTCTGCATCGCCCGTAAAGGTGGCGCTGGTATCGCTGCAGCCTTTACCGTGCGCAAGATTTCCTTTGGCGAGGGCGTGGAACGTGTGTTCCCGCTGCATTCGACCAACATCGACAGCATTACAGTGATCCGCCGTGGCCGTGTGCGTCGTGCGAAACTGTACTATCTGCGCGAACGTCGTGGTAAATCGGCACGTATCGCCGAAAACACCAACTACAAGCCCAAGAAATCTTAAGGAGCGGTGCAATGAGAAAAGATATTCACCCCGACTACCACACAATCAACGTCAAAATGACCGACGGCACCGTTTTGGAAATGAAATCCACCTATGGCGCAGAAGGCGAAACGCTGGCGCTGGAAATCGACCCAACTGTGCACCCTGCATGGACCGGTGGTAACACGCGCCTGATGGATGCTGGTGGCCGTGTGACCAAGTTTAAGAAAAAATACGAAGGGTTGGGCTTCTAAGCGAAGTTTGCTTTTTGGAATTACGAAACGCCGCGCTGGAAACAGGGCGGCGTTTTTGCTGTAAAGAGGGTAAAATTAGAGGTCTTTTCTATTTAAAAAACAAGGTTTCAATATGCGTCTCTTTCTATTTTTGTTTGGCATTTTTCCATTCATGTTTACCCCAAAAGCATTAAGTTCTCAGTTGACCGTACTCGCGCAATATTTACCAACACTTCGCCGAAAAGTATCTATAATGGGCAAATTGTAAAATCCATCGGGTATGATGTTATCTCTTTTGACAAGGATGGCATTGTTATGCGTCTTGACGGCGAAGAACGCCTGACACCTGACGGGAAAACCGTGATCTGGGTGCTAAAACCACTGCCAAATGATATGTTCTGCTGGGGCCGCACCGACTGGCCCTCGACGGGCTGTTTAATCATTCACGTCAGATGCCCCGAACTGCCGCCCATCAGCTAGGTCTATTTCTAAATCGCGCGACTAGGATCGTGGCTTTTTCATGCTAAGATGCCCTATGTTGAGCGTCCTAAAGCACCCCGTTTACGCCCGCCTGTTCACCGCCCAAGTGATCGCCCTGCTCGGCACAGGGCTGCTGACGGTGGCGCTGGGTTTGCTGGCCTATGATTTGGCGGGGGCGCAGGCAGGGGTCGTGTTGGGCTTTGCCTTCACCATCAAAATGGTGGCCTACGTTGGGTTGTCGCCGATTGCCCATGCGCTGGTCGAACGGCTACCGCGCAAGGCCGTGCTGATTGGGGCCGATCTGATCCGTGCCTTTGTCGCGCTGTTCTTGCCGCTGATCGATTCCGTCTGGCAGATTTACCTGCTGATTTTTGTCTTGCAGGCCGCCTCGGCCACATTCACCCCTGCCTTTCAGGCGTTGATCCCCGACATCCTAAAGGACGAGCGGGACTACACCAAAGCCCTGTCCCTGTCGCGCCTTGCCTATGATCTGGAGAACCTGCTGAGCCCTGCCATGGCGGGTGCATTGATGCTGTTGGTCAGCTATCACTGGTTGTTTGCGGGCACGGTTGTCGGGTTTGTGACCTCGGCAGCCCTCGTGGCGGCAACCGTCATTCCCGCCCAAAAACCCCAGACCAAACAACGCCCGTTCAAAGAACGCCTGACCCGCGGCACACGGATATATCTGGCCACCCCACGGTTGCGCGGATTGCTGTCCTTGAACCTGTCTGCAGCGGCCGTGGGTGCGTTCATTCTGGTCAACACGGTGGTGATGGTGCGCACCTATTTCGGAGCTTCCGAAGTCTATCTCGCCTATGCGATGGCCGCCTTTGGCGCGGGCTCGATGTTGGCGGCGCTCGCCCTGCCACGGCTGCTGGAAACAGTGGCCGATCGGAGCGTGATGATCATCGCGGCGTTTATGCTGACGGGGCTAACTCTTGCCCACGCTGTTTACTTTTTGACCGTCGGCCTCGTGGGATGGGGCAGTTTTTTGGCCCTTTGGGCCATCAGCGGCGCGCTCTACTCGGCGGTTTTGACACCCTCGGGCCGTCTATTGCGCAGATCAGCCCATACCAAAGACAGGCCCGCCATATTCACTGCCCAATTCGCCCTATCACACGCCTGTTGGCTGCTGACCTACCCGATTGCGGGCTGGGCTGGCGCACAACTGGGTCTGCCCACCGCCATGATGATCCTTGGATCGCTGGCCCTGTTCGGCGTGCTACTCTCCCTGCTGGTCTGGCCCGCTGGCAACGCGGGTGAGTTGGAGCACACACATCCCGACCTGCCCGCTGACCACCCACACTTCAAAACCCACCACGCCCACAGCAAATCCCATGCCCATGTCATCGTCATTGATGATGAGCACAGAGCATGGCCAACCCACGGGTAAATGCCGCTTCCAAAATCCACCCCCTGCTCATATAGTAGCCTAAGCGCACTGGGGCGCGTGTTATAGAATTTTACGGGGTGCAGACGTGGCGCATATTATTGTCGTTGGGAATGAAAAAGGCGGGTCTGGCAAATCGACCACCTCAATGCATGTGGCCACCGCATTGGTGCGGATGGGGCATTCCGTGGGCGCGCTGGATCTGGATCTGCGTCAACGCACCTTTGGCCGCTACATGGAAAAGCGCAAAGCCTATTGCACCACGCATAATGTTGATCTGGCCATGCCCGATTATCATGACCTGCCCGAGATCGACCGCTCAAAACTGCGGCCTGGCGAAAACATCTATGATCACCGCCTATCCGCCGCTGTTGCGACGCTGGAACCGGACAGCGATTTTATCCTGATTGATTGCCCGGGCTCGCACACCCGCCTGTCACAAGTGGCACATTCTTTGGCGGACACGTTGATCACCCCCCTAAACGACAGTTTTATTGATTTCGATTTGCTGGCACATGTCGACCCTGAAACGGACAAGATTTTGGGCCCGTCTGTATATTCCGAGATGGTCTGGAACGCCCGTCAATTGCGCGCGCAAGCAGGTCTACCGCCAATCGACTGGGTCGTGGTGCGCAACCGTTTGGCCGCCCAACGCATGCACAACAAAGAAAAGATGCAGAGCGCACTGGAAACCCTGTCAAAACGCATTGGATTTCGTCTGGCCCCTGGGTTTGGCGAACGGGTGATTTTCCGCGAGTTGTTCCCGCGTGGTCTGACGCTGCTCGATCTCAAAGACATTGGTGTCAAAGGCCAGATGAACATTTCCAACGTCGCTGCGCGTCAAGAATTGCGCGAGTTGATGAAGGGGTTGAGCCTGCCCAATGTAACGGTGGATTTCTAGGGTCTAATCCTTAGCGATTTGATCCAGCGCCACCAGTTTCGCCATCAACCCCTGCAATTCGTCAATCGGCACCATATTGGGGCCATCTGACGGCGCATTGTCAGGGTCTTCGTGGGTCTCGATAAACAGCGCGGCAATACCCACAGCCGTGGCAGCGCGCGCTAATGTCGGCACAAATTCACGCTGTCCGCCGCTGGTTGTCCCCTGTCCGCCGGGTTGTTGAACCGAGTGGGTCGCGTCAAACATTACCGGATATCCGGTCTGTGCCATGATCGGCAAACCTCTGAAATCACTAACCAAAGTATTGTAACCAAAGCTGGTGCCACGGTCACACAGCATGATCCGCTCGTTGCCCGTGCTGGCGATTTTATCCGCCACATGCACCATGTCCCACGGGGCCATGAACTGCCCCTTTTTCACATTCACCACCGCGCCGGTATTCCCCGCCGCCAGCAACAAATCTGTCTGGCGAGACAAGAACGCCGGGATTTGCAAAACATCAACCGCTTGAGCCACGGCAGCGCATTGCGCTGCCTCATGCACATCCGTCAACACGGGGCAGCCAAATTCGGCTTTGACGTCCTGCAAAATGCGCAACCCCTCATCAATACCGATGCCGCGCTGGGTCGTCACGCTTGACCGGTTTGCCTTATCAAAGGACGATTTGTAGATGAATTCAAACCCCACAGCCTGTGATACAGCCGCGATCCGCTCGGCCATCATCAACGCATGATCACGGCTCTCGATTTGGCACGGGCCAACGACCAGCACGAACGGCAAAGTGTTGGCGATACTGATGCCGTCAACGGTGACGGTTTTGGGAGCGGTTTGATTTGACATAATAGTATGACCTCGATGTGATTTGGTGCAGCGCCTATTTGGCGGCCCGTAAGCAATCGTGAATATGCAAAATGCCGGTAATCTCGCCACTTGCGTCAACCACCACCAACGAAGTGACTTTGCTGCGGTTCATGATGTCCAGCGCCTCGGAAAGATAGGTGTCCGAGCTGACCACATAGGGGCTATAATTTGCCACATCCCCCGCGACCTCGTTCCAAACGGCTGATCCTGCACGACGCAGATCGCCGTCCGTGATGATGCCAGAAACACGCTTTTCGGCATCCTCAACACATGTGATGCCAAGTCCACTTTGAGACATGGTGATCATCGCTTCATGCATTGTGGTGTCGGCGGAAACCACGGGTAGATCATTGCCCGAATGCACCACATCCGCGACGGTTTTCAAACGCGCCCCCAGACTGCCACCAGGATGAAACCGACCGAACATATCATCGGTGGTTTTCAGGATGTGTGAGAGGCAAACCGTAATCGCATCGCCAATCGCCATCATCACCACAGTCGATGTGGTGGGCGCGCGGCCAATGATGCAGACCTCCTCAACCTGGGGATAAACAATGGCCACATTCGCCATACGCGCCAAGGTGCTGTTGGCCCCAGACGTGACCGCAATCAGCTGCAATGAATTGGTGTTACAATAATGGAGAACATCGGAAAGTTCAGGCGTTTCACCAGAATTGGAAAGCGCCAAAACCACATCGCTTTCGCCCAGCATCCCCATGTCGCCGTGACTGGCCTCGGTTGCATGCACGAAATAGGCTGGCTTGCCGATGGACGACAATGTGGCGGCCAGTTTGCGCGCAACATGGCCGGATTTGCCAACCCCCGTGACAATGATGCGAATATCCTTGCGGCCCATGATGATGGCCGCGTCCGCGATCGCGCCAGACACCGAGGTACTAAGCGCACTCAAAATGCGTGCTTCTTCTTGCAACACATTCTCGGCGACCTCTACAAAACTTTGTTTCTGGTCATCTTGGGCGTTCATTTGAGGGCTCCCTGCTGATGGGTCTTTTTTTAACATAAAGGTGTTGATGGCAACCTATTTGTGCTGTGAGCTTAACCGCTCAGCAAAACGGTTTTGGCAATGTTGGCCTTACAATGCTCAACAAAGGCCTCAACGACCAGCACATTCGCCATTTCTTTGATCAAAGCGACACCTATGAACATCGAGCGTAACGGGTCGGCCAGAGGGACAAATTTCAACGGCGCACCATCGGGTGCCCTGTCATTCAGCGTTCTGGTGTTGACGATAGAATAGCCAAACCCATTGGCAACCAGACTTTGCAACACAGCCATATCCCGGGTTTTTTCGGCGATTTCGGGTGGGCCGCCGGCATGGCCAAAGTAGGATAAAAAATAGCCCGAGCTGTGGGGTAAATCCAGCAACACCATCGGATATTCACGCAGTTGCGCCGCGGAAACCGCGTCGAGATGCGCCAGTGGATGGGCCTCGCTCAGCATCACATAGGGCGGCAATTCAGCGATCGGGATAAAGGTGATATCCTTTGGGATACTCAGATCATACGTCACCGCAATATCGATCTGGGCGCGCCTGAGGTGATCGAAAATCCCAGTTTGATTCAACTCGGATTGGCTAATGGTCACCTGCGGATATTGGTCTTCGAACTGGCGTCTAAGGCTGGGCAAAATCAATTGCGCAAAAGTCAGCAAACAACCAACTTTCAGCGGGCCCTGTACGCTGTCGGAAATGGAACTGGCCAGCCGCATAACCGCTTCGGATTCGGATAAGACACGGTTTGCTTGCGTCATAAACTGACGGCCTGCTTGGGTTAAAGACAGGTTGTGCGCGTGTTTACGGGCGAACAATTTGATGCCAAGCTCGGTTTCCAACTGGCCTATCGCAACGGAAATAGATGGCGAACTGACGTTCATCTTTTGCGAGGCTTGCAAGATGCTGCCCTCTTCGCCGACGGATACGAAATATTCCAGCTGTCGAAGGGTAAAACGCAATGCCATGCTCTATTCGTCGCCCGGAACGCCGTAAGACGGGGCTTCGCGGGGGTCGTTGGCGCGTTGGATATATGCATCAAGTTGGGGCTTGTAGATGCCCCATGCGGTGGCGATGTTTTCGATTGGGCAATCTTCAGTCCAGTCGCAACGCAGATCGGCAACCGGCCAACTGACCGTGTCAACGATCTTCATGCCTGCCGAATGGATTGGTCCAGCTTCGCCACCCGCCGCAAACCCGGCCCGCATGGCCGCTATCAGACGATCCCCGATGTGACCCGTGGCGTTTTGAAAGGCATCCACAACGGCCTGCGGGATCTGGTCATTGGCCAATAGGTTACCGCCTGAGGCCACATCAACACCTTGCGCCTGCGTCCAAATCCCCAATGAATTCGGGCCGGAATGAATGGCCGTTTGACCCGCCGCGTCCACCGCCAAAACCTGACGGTACGCCATGAATTTTCTTTGGTTTTTAACGGCTTCAATCGCCGCCACTGCCCCCAATCCTTGCGCCATCAAATCCAGCGTCAACGGGCCGAGCCGTGGGTCGGTGATGTTCTGACTTGCCACCGCCCCAACGCCTGCACGCGCGAAGGAACAACGCGCCGCCACGGCAGGAGACGACGAGGTGATCGCAAGGCCGAACATCCCCGTTTGTGCGCATCGCGCAACCAGTGAAAACGTCATTGCACATCTTCCGGAATGACAGCTGTTCCGTCGATTTCAACCAACCAATCAGGCCGCGCCAAGGCCTGAACCACCAGACCTGTCGAGACCGGATACACCCCTTTGATATACTCGCCCATGGTGCGGTAAACCGCTTCACGGTGGCGCACGTCGGTGATGTAAACCACCACCTTGACCAGATGCTCGACGGTGCCGCCAGCCTCTTCGATCAGCTGCACAATATTTTGCATCACCTTATGGGTTTGCATGATTGGATCATGGCTCTCGATGTTTTGCGCATCGTCCAGGTTTTGCGGGCATTGGCCGCGCAAATAGACAGTTTTACCGCCCTGCGTGACCACAGCCTGACACAGATCATTGTCCAGATTTTGCTCTGGATAGGTTTCCTTGGTATTGAACTTGCGAATACGTGTGTGGGCCATTTTCTGCTCCGTTTATGGGTCTAAATTGCGTGATCAATCTAGCTGTTCGTTGGGCGGTAATCGCGGTATTTTTGCTGTGTCATAATATGCTCGGCCACATGTTTGGCGTCATGCCAGACCCCCCAAATAAACGGCGAGCCACGTCGCGACTGCCACGGTAAGCCAACAAAATAAACGCCGGGTTCAGGCGATACACCGCGTTGGTGTTTTGGTTTGCCCTCGGCATCCAGCGCACCGACCTCAAGCCAGTTGTAATCCACCGCAAACCCCGTCGCCCAGATGATTGAGGTAATACCCGCCTCGGCCAAATCCAATTCAAGGATCGGGTCCGTCACGCACTTGGGATCCGGCCCAATGATGTGGGCCTCAGGCTCCTCTGGTAGATCCAGACCGTTGCGGATGATATAAGCGTCGGCCTCGTTCAACACGGACAGGTAATTGGCATCGCCATTGGCCACATTTTGTGCGAGGTCGCCCGCAAAGCACAGCTTGCCGTTGGCATAATTATCAGTGCGTCCAACCAACATCATGCCGCGTTCCGCCAGCTTTCGAAAATCAACCGTATGACCACCACGCGCACCACTGACGGCGATGGTGACGTGCTCTGACCCGGGTTCGACCCCTTCGTCGTCCCATTTGCCAAGCACCCCCAACCACCACACAAAATCGCGGCCGCGATAGGCGCGGGGTGGGCGATCGTGCGGGCCAGTTGACAGGTAAACCTGTCGGCCTGTGCGCAGCAATTCATCCGCAATCTGCGCACCTGAGGAGCCAGCCCCAACCACCAACACAGCCCCCTTTGGCAATTGATCCGGATTGCGGTAACCGCTGGAGTGGATTTGCGTCATCCCAGCCTCATCAGGGATGACAGCGGGGATGATCGGTTTTTGAAACGGGCCGGTGGCGGCGACCACATTGGTGGCCTCGATGACGCCATCCGATGTTTCGACCCGAAAACCACTGCGTTCCTTAAGGCGCTCAACTTTGGTCACTTCAACACCGCAGCGAATGGGAGTTTCGTTTTGCGCGGCATATTCAACCATGTAATCCGCAACCATTTCTTTGGGCGGGAAAGCCTCGGGGCTGATGCCGGAAAACTCAAGCGTCGGGAAGCGGTCATGCCAGGCTGGGCCATTGGCCACCAGTGAATCCCAGCGCTCCGAGCGCCACCGCTCCGCGATCCGGCTGCGTTCCAAAACGAGGTGCGTGACACCTGCATTGCCCAGATGCTCGCTCATCGCCAATCCGGCCTGGCCGCCGCCAACAATCAATGTATCAATGGTTTCAATCGACATGTCTGGATCCTTTCCCGCACTTCCTAAAGTACGCAAGGCTAGCCTGCGCCATGATTGGGCAAAAGAAAAGTATTACTTACCACTGATTAGGCAACAGCTAAGTCTCCAAACGTCCGCACCAAGGCCGTACATCGTGTCATTGGCAATCACCAAGGCTGGGGCCGGTTTCCAAGCCGCCATCAGGATCGAAAAATTCCACGGGATGATCTGACCCACCACGCCCAGAGGCTCGTGATAGTGGTAGGCGACGGTAACCACCGTGCTTGGGGTGGTGCCGTTGCTTTGGGATACATCTTTAAATCCCTCGCGGTCGTCATCATATGCGGGCTAAGTTTCACCACAGTTTTAACTCTGATTTTTGTACCGACACTCTATGCAATGTTCTTTGGGGTTAAGGCCGAAGAAACAGGCGAGCCGCAACGGCCCAAATCTTTGTAAGCACAACCCCGTAAACAGCAGAGTCAACGGCGGCTTTAGACCCAAATCCACGATGGCTTCACGCTGTTGGTGGCAACGGCAATCAATGCTTTGGCGCTTAACATCTTGCTTCGCGAAACGCCTGGCGCCTGCACTACAATTTAGAGGGCCCAGGCCCTCCAAGAGGAAGGCAAGAGGTGCACTCGGGCAGACAAAATTCGAACGTCGGATGCTCTCGGCATTTCTACGAAACGCCTGCCGCCTGTCACTACAATTTGGAGGTGGTACGCCTTTCAAAGAAAGGGTGTGGAACGTCGCGCACCTTTGACTCGATGAACCTGATTTTCTGAATCAGATCAGAAGTCCGCGTCAAGCAATTATTGACCCAAAGGTCAAGCATTTCTGACTCAGACCCGACCTACAACGCAGGAAGCGCGTAGGTCGGGTGAGCGGGACAAAGTGGCCATATATTGAGCATGAACCGACGTCAGCTTACCTGTCAAAAGCAGTCATTCGAAATTCGCGTTCAGATCGATAGACTATTGATCTGTCGCTTGGAGCAATTCCCGTAGGTTTTGTGCCTGAACCGGGCGATCACGTAAATCGAGCGCCGAGTTTAGATCGACGATGTGGCTGTGCATCAGCTCTTCGGCATTTTGCTCATCACCATCGGCAATTGATTGCACCAGGGCGTGATGGGCGTGACTCTCGCATAACGCACTTTCGCGCCGCCAATAGAGTGCTATGACCAAAGAAGAACGGGCAATCAGAGTTTCGATGAACTGACTGATTGTGTCCTGATCTGCAATCCGCGCGATCTCGATATGGAAGCGACCAGACAGGTTGAGCGCACGGCCATTATCGCCA
>Ga0209633_10001124_pt1 | contig 28765 bp, 25 predicted proteins | sample Cruoilmetagenom1_FD_187290 | JGI IMG/M metagenome (GOLD analysis project Ga0209633, IMG submission 187290) | Oil polluted marine microbial communities from Coal Oil Point, Santa Barbara, California, USA - Sample 1 (SPAdes) (version 2) | ecosystem: Environmental > Aquatic > Marine > Oil seeps ... | reverse complement strand
AAATCAAACTAATCTGCTCAGCACATTTTTCACCATCTATAGCGGCAGAAATAATCCCTCCGGCATAACCGGCTCCTTCACCGCAAGGGTATAATCCTTTGATCTGTATATGTTCAAATGTTTTGGGGTCTCTAGGAATTCTTACTGGTGAAGATGTTCTTGATTCTGGTGCATGTACTATGGCTTCATTAGTTAAATATCCTTTCATTGATTTATTGAATTCCTTAAACCCTTCTATTAATGTCTTTTGTATAAAATTAGGTAAGACAGTACCTAATTCAATTGAAGTTGTTCCAGGCATATATGATGTTTTAGGAATACTATCCGATAATTTTTGGTCAATAAAATCTACCAACCGTTGTGCTGGTACCTTTTGGGTTTCTCCTGCTAAATGCCAAGCTTTCTGTTCAATTTGCTTTTGAAATTCAACTCCAGCCAATGGTCCATTATTATTGAGATGGGCAAAATCGTCTAATTTTAATTCTACGACAATACCTGAATTTGAAGTTGGTTGGTCTCTTTTTGAAGGTGACCATCCATTGGTTACTACTTCACCCGGAGCTGTTGCACAAGGGGCAATCACACCTCCCGGACACATACAGAAAGAATAAACACCTCTATTTTGTACTTGTTTTACAATACTGTAAGGAGCAGGGGGTAAGTATTCGCTTCGTATTTCACAATGATATTGTATACTATCAATTAGTTGCTGTGAATGTTCAACTCTTACACCTAAAGCGAAAGGTTTTGCTTCAATTTTAATTCCTTTTTTATAAAATAATTCAAAAATATCCCGGGCCGAATGTCCGGTGGCTACAATAATTTTTTTAGCATTTATTTTATCTCCAATTTTGGTTTTTACACCAATTACTTCATTGTTTTTTATTAAAATATCTATGACTCGTGTATTAAACTGAACCATGCCGCCATATTTTAAAATGGTTTGCCTGATGGCTTGAATAATTTGTGGTAATTTATTTGTGCCAATATGAGGATGCGCATCTATTGCAATATTTTTTGTTGCTCCATGGGCGATCAATAGATCTAATATACGATTAACATCGCCTCTCTTTTTCGAACGTGTGTATAGTTTACCGTCAGAATAAGTTCCCGCACCTCCTTCACCAAAACAGTAATTAGAATCTTCATCAACCAAATGTAATTTTGTGATAGCGGCTAGATCTCTCCGTCTCTCTTTAACATCTTTTCCTCTTTCTAAGACAATAGGTTTAAATCCTTTTTCAATTAATTTTAAGGCTGCAAATAATCCGGCTGGACCGGCTCCAATTATAACAACTTCTCTTGCCTTACTTACATCGTTGTAATGAGGAAGGTTAATTTCTTTTTCAACAAAATCTTCCTGTATATACGCATTTATTTTAAGGTTGATTTTAATAATTTTTTGCCTGGCATCTATTGATCTTTTTAGAATTTCAACATGCCTTATTTCTTTTACTTGCAGATTATTTTTAATTGCGATGAATTGCTTTAGCTGATCTTCATTTTGAGCAACTTCAGGATCTACCTGTATTTGAAATTCTTTCTGCATAATTAATTTTTAATTTCAAGTCCTGCCTTCAGATGTTTATCTCAATTGGAAGGATTTAGAATCGACTTAAATAAAGAAATTCCAAACCAAGCCAAATCTAATCACAAAATCGCGATAAGGATAATTTGGTGCGGTATAGAAGTTTGGTTTATTTGAAAAAGAGGAGTTAAAATGCTCTGCTTTTAAATAAATTCTTGTCCGTTGTATCTGAGCATTTATAAAAAAGTCTAATACAGGATATCCACCTATTTTTTGTCCATTTTGAATACTGAACTCTGCTAAAAGAGGATTATAACTATCAGCAAAATATTCACTAAAATACTTGAACGTAACACCGGTTTGCAGGTATAACGGGTCTCTTTTAAACAAATGGTCTGAAAAATATAAAGTATTTCTAGTAACCAATTCGGGTACTCTAAAGGCAGACTCACCTTGTGCTACGTTTTGATACATTATGGTATTGTTTAAGGCGAATTTACCAAACTTGAATTCTTTTGAAACTTTTACCTTTAAATAATTAACAGTTTTATCAGTTTGCATTGGAAGTGGCTGATCTGAAGCAATTGTATCACTAAAATAAGTGTAGTTGTCTATTTGCGTTACTTGAACTGAAGCGTTTAATAATTTTTTTGAACGAAGGTCAAATATTAAGCTTCTTGTTCGTTCATTTTTTAAATTATTAAACCAGTTATAATTAACATAATCACTCTGATTCAATAAAAAGTTAAAATTTGGTGATTTGCTATTGGTTAAAAAAGTGCCTTTAAAAGTAAAGAGACTATCCTGTTTAAAAGTTGCTGTAGTTTTTAAGAAATTCCCATTAAAATCTCCAGTTATTATTGATGATGCTTCTGCATTAATATTGAATTTTTTAAAGTTTGTTTTCCATTCTCCACCAACCGATATTGTATTTCCGTTGAGGGTAGCGGGTATAAACTGATTGTTAATTATGGTAGTGCTTTTATAACCATAATTATAATCGAAATAATTAGCTTTAAAAATAAGTTCCCCTAAAACTATTGGAGATTTTAAAGCTAATAAAGCTTGATTGTCGGTAGTTAGATATGTTAGTTTATCATCAATAATAGATGAAAAAGTACTGCCAAGTATACTTGTATTGGCCGTGTTTTGCTCGTAATCATAATGTTTTCGTTGATAATTTAGAATATGCCCAATTTTTAGATAACCCTTAATGTTATTTAAAGTATCTTTTCTTTGCCAGATTTTATAATCATGTTCAACATAATAACGATTAGCCCTTAATATATTAGATGCATCATTAAAGTTCACATCAAGTCTTCCTCTGTCGGTGAAGTTACCATCATTACTTTCAAAACTAATGATAGATTCAGTCGTCAATCCACCATTTTCATTATTTGTTAAATCTTGAGCAACAAGATGACTTCGTAAAGTATAAGTATTATTTTTTGTGGCATAACTATATGTAAATCGCATGTTACCATGACTACTTAATGCGCTTTGGTATTTCCCCAAAGAACGTAAACCTTTATAGGCAATTGAAGCATTGTGTCTTTTTGAGGTATTAAATGTAAATAATGCATCTAAAACTTGCCCTTGTTCAAGTCCGCTTCTGTAGAATAGTTCTGTTGTAGGAGTTGCTACATGATAATAATCTATATCTTCTACCTCATAAAAATTATAGTGTTTTGCTCGTGCTCCCATATCAGGATGCAGAGAAACTTCAGAAAAATTGTAGGCTAATTTATTATAAGTTTGCCCTTGATTGTGAAAAGGCAACAATTCAAACTCATCCTTGCGCAAATAATTAAATATATGATCTTTAAAAATTGTTAATGTAGTGTCGATATAGGTAGTATCTTTTTTATGGGATATTATTTTATAATCGGTATAAAAAGTCTTCCCACTTAATTTAATGTTTTGTTCAGTACCAAATGCTGTAGAATCTTGAGTTGTTCTATCAAAATTGGTGTTAACCTGAGAGGGATTCTTAGGGATAATTTGAGATTGAGTTGATATGGTCAACAATAAAAAAAATAAAATGATGCAGAATTTGCCCATGGAAAATTAATTGGAAACAAATATAAACTTTTTGATTCAAAATAATTTGCCAAAATTTTGTTATGATTTTTAAGAAATACTATTATTTTTGACTAATGCTTTAGCTATGTTACAACATAATTTTTCAGGTTATTCTTTAGAAGTTGGTACCGATGAGGCGGGTAGAGGTTGCCTTGCCGGACCTGTTGTGGCGGGTGCTGTAATATTACCTAAACATTTTAAGCATCCTTTACTTAATGACTCTAAACAGCTTACAGAAAAAAAGCGACTCATTCTAAAGCCTTTTATTGAAGAAAATGCATTGGCATTTGGGGTAAGTTTTGTTTGGCAAGATGAAATTGATAAGTTCAATATTTTACAAAGTTCAATATTGGCAATGCATCGATCAATTGCACAATTAAACATAGTACCTGAATATATTATAGTTGATGGAAATAAGTTCAATCAATATGGTACTATTCCTCATCAGACTGTTGTAAAAGGAGATAGTAAGTTTCAGAGTATTGCCGCGGCTTCAATTTTAGCAAAAACCTATCGCGATATTTATATGGAAAAAATTCATTGCGATTTTCCAGATTATAATTGGAAACAGAATAAGGGCTACCCAACTAAACAACACAGAGATGCAATTCGTGAAATAGGAATTACCTTACATCACAGAAAATCGTTTAGATTGTTGCCTGAACAATTAAAATTTGATCTATTGTAAAGGGGATTTTCCCCCTTTTTTACTTTTTCACTTGACTTAACCAATTTCATATGTTACATTTGTTACTGATTAATTGTTTTTTAACTATATAAATATTAAACGATTACAGATATTTAATTAAAATCCTCTAAATAATCGTATCATGAGATCTTCACTAAAATTTAGTATAAGCCTTTTAGTTTTTGGGTTTCTTTTTTCTAATCAAACTACCGAAGCGCAAACAAAAAGATTGAAGCGCCCTTCAAGCCGTGTTGGTATTTCGAGTGTAGATACATTTGTAAGAGAATCTTTTGATCTATATGGTAAAGTTTATATGTATGAAGGTTATGCAGAAACCGGAAAACCTTTAGAAGATGATGATTATGAAATACTGTTAGATGCGGTGGAAGATGGAGAACATGTTTTAACTACAGCTCCAAGTGCAATATCAGATCTTGATGGTGCTGGAGTACTAAAACAAGGAAAGGGAACATTACAAATAAATCGTGCTAAAAAAGCATTAGCTTATAGTATAAAAACAGGTAAAAAGCTGTTAACTGAAAAGAGAAAGAATGGTGATGGGAATGATGTGAGCGAAGAAACTTCTGAATTTGATTCATCTTCTTCATCAACAAATGATAATTCTTCAGGTTCTTCTTCTCAGAATAGTGGACCAAATAGTTCTGCCAATGGTGATTCAAAGACTCAGAAAGACGTAAAAATTTACAGTAAGTTCGACTTTGTCCCTGGAGATAAACTACTATTTTTTGATGATTATTCTAATGATTTTATAGGAGACTTTCCTGCTAAATGGAATACCAACGGGAGCGGAGAGGTAGTTACGGTAAATGATTCTAAAGAAAAATGGATGCAGATTTTACCAGGATATAATACCTATTATATTCCGGATGTTGAATTACCCGAAGAGTATACCATTGAATTTGACCTATTAACGTTTGGCCTGGACAAAAAAACATCTTCGCAAGCAAAATTGAATATAATGTTGTCTGATGATAAAGCATTTAGACACGGGGATAATCATGTAACTGCTAGTCTTCCTTTCGGACAGTTTGCTGATTTTTTCGGGATTAGAATGAAGAACTATATTGCTAGAGGAGGAGGTGAAATTAATAATGAAATAAAGGCAGATATTAGAGAAGCAGTTTTAAATCAACCTCATATTTCAATTGCAGTTAACAAGCTTAGATTTCGCTTGTGGGTGAACGAAAAGAAATATGTCGATATACCAAGGATTATGCCACCCAATGGAGTGGTGACCACATTGAAATTTAGTGCAAATACTTTTAAGGATGGCAAAGAGCGATTGTTCATTGCGAATTTGAAAGTAGCAGAGGGTGGAGTTGATCTAAGAAGAAAATTAATTTCAGAAGGCTCAGTTTCTACCAATGGTATTTTATTTGATTCCGGGTCAGCAAATATTCAACCCCAATCTTACGGAATTATTCGGCAGATTTCACAAGTACTTCAACAAGAGTCTGAAATGAAACTAAAAATAATCGGACATACAGATGCCGATGGCGCAGATGAAACTAATCTGGCATTATCAAAAAAGCGCGCTGAAGCTGTAAAAAATGCTTTGATGACCATTTATAATATTTCTGGTGATAGATTACAAATCGATGGTAAAGGTGAATCTGTACCGGTTGGAGATAATAATACACCTAATGGTAAAGCTCAAAATAGAAGAGTTGAATTTATAAAAATATAATAAAAATGAAAAGAACATATTTATTTGTTATAGGATTGCTGTTTTCCTTTACCATAACGGCACAAGAATGTAATGCCGCCTTATTTTTAAAACCAGGAAATGTATTGGAATATACCTCCTATGATAAAAAAGGAAAAGTATCAGGTTCTGCAACACATGAAACCTTATCTTTAAAAGAAGAGGGTGATAAAATTATTGCCACCATTAAAGTGACCTCTAAAGATAACAAAGAGAAAAATGAGTTTTCATCAGAATATGAAGCTACTTGCCAAAACGGTCTTTTTTCAGTGGACATGATGCGTTTTTTTGACAGTCAACAGCTACAGCAGTACGATGCAGATGATTTTACCATAACTATGAATGGCAATGTCTTGGAGTTTCCTGCAGGAATGAAACCGGGAGACGCTCTAAATGATGGTAATTTTTCGGTAACTGTCAACAAAGATGCATTTACATTGGTTACAATGCTCTTTAATATTACCAACAGACAAATTCATCCCAATGAATCAATTACTACTGATGCTGGAACTTTTGATTGTCAAAAGGTAACTTATGATTTTGATTCTAAAATAGGCTTTATTAAAATAAAAGGCAGTGGGGTAGAATGGTATAATGATGACAAGGCCATTGTAAAATCTGAATCGTATAGCAAAAAGGGAAAACTAATCGGATCTACAAAATTAACTGCTATGAAAGAATGATTTAGTTGATACTCGATAATTAAATTCGATGTATATACTTCGGATTTCCTTTTACAATTTCAACATGCAAATTCTTTATTACTAAATTTACTATTGTAATTAATTGATATATATATAATTGCGTAAATTTAATGCATCAACCATTGACCAAACTGCTATGAAGTATTTTTTACTCTACCTTATCTTTTTTTTAAGTTTAGTTTCTTTTGGACAGAATCAAAAGAAAATAGATTCTCTTAAAACACTATTAAAATTCAATGAAGAAAATGAATATCAGGCTAAAATTAACCTGGATATTTCAAAATTAATTGAAAATAAAAATCGTGATTCAAGCAAAATATTTGCTAAAAACGCAGAAAAAATTGCATTAGCAATTAATAATAACGATTTATTAAGAAAAGCGTTATTGCAACAAGGAATTTTGTTTTATAAACAGAAAAAAGACAACATTGCTCTGGGCTATTTTAACGAATTAGATTCTTTATTTGAAATAAAAAAAATTATATCTGAAGAATATTTTATGTCAAAGATTTATCGAGCCGAAATTTCTAAATTTAGTTTTACAATGTCTGGAGTTTTACAAGCAAAGCAATATTTATTAGAAGCCAAAAAACTAGCCGAAGAAATTAATGACCAAAAATTAATAATTCTATCAAAATATAGATTGGGAGAATGGCACGGGTTTATGTCTCAGGCAGAAAGTCCAGAACAGCATTTAGATACCGCAGAAAATTATATGAGTAATGTTTTAAAATACTATGAAAAGCAGAACGATTATGAATTTATAGCACGTGTTTATTACACAATATCCAACATTAAAATTTCTCGAAATGATTTTGTAGCTGCTAAGCTTAATTTAAATAAAAGATTAGAAGTTATTAAAAAAACAAAAGATTCTGTAAAAATTGCTGAAGCTTACTATGGTTTAGGTTCTATTTGCAGAAAGTTTAAACAACCTGATTTAGGATTGATATATTTAGATTCTGCTTCTTTTATTTTTAATAAGTCAGGTTTTTCAACTGATGATAGAAGGAAAAATTTATATCGTGATTATGCATATTTATATGAATTAAAAAAAGATTATAAAAATGCTTTTATAAATATGCAAAAAGCAATTGTGTATAAAGATACTTTATACAAAGAAAGAAATAATAAAACTGCTCTTGAGCTCGAAAAAAAATATTTAACTCAGCAAAAAGAACAAGAAATTACCTTACTAAAATCACAAAATGAGTTGACAGAGCAACAAAAAATAAACCAACGTAATCAGCTTTTGGGAGGAATTGGTGTAACTTCGTTGGCGGGTTTGTTCTTTTTTGTTCTATATCGTAACCGTCAAAAAACAACCCAAAAATTACAAGACCTTGATAAAGCTAAGTCCAACTTCTTTACCAATATTTCGCATGAATTTAGAACACCTTTAACGTTAATTTCAGGTCCTATTCAAAAACAATTACAAAACGAAAATTTACCAGATGAAGAGCGCGACAATTTTGAAATGATGCATCGAAATTCAACTAGGTTACTCTCATTAGTTGATCAATTATTAGATATTTCAAAAATTGAAGCCGGTAGTTTACAATTGAAAATTACTAAGAATGAATTGATGCCTTTTATTGGCGCATTAGCCGATGGTTTTACCTATGTTGCCAAACAAAAAGAGCTGAATTATACTGTAAATAAGAATCAAACAACAATTATTACTTGGTTTGATAAAGATGTGTTAGAGAAAATAGTTACAAATTTATTGTCAAATGCCATAAAGTATACACCAGCAAACGGTTCGATAGTTTGTGATACTTCTGTAAAAGAGAATCAGTTTTATTTTGAAGTAAAAAATACAGGGTTGGGCTTGTCAAAAGAAGAACAAGCCAAAGTATTTGAACGCTTTTATCAACTCAATGAAAATAAACAAGGTGTTGGCATTGGTTTGGCGTTAGTAAAAGAGTTGGTAAATTTACACAAAGGAAAAATTACTGTTGAGAGTATTCCTGATGAATGGACAACCTTTAAAGTGGCTTTACCTATCCATAAAGAAGCATTTAATGAAAAGGAAATTGTAAATGAGGAAGCAATTAAATCAACTAATGAAGAAATAATTATCCCGGAGTCATTGGGAGAAACTTCAGAAACAAATAGTATTACAAATACGTCGAGCGATGCTGATAATCTCATTTTATTAATAGTTGATGATAATGCTGATATAAGAACCTATGTGAGTACTATTTTTAAAGATACCTATACCATTTTAACCGCGAAAAATGGACAGGAAGGGATCGATTTGGCAATAGAACATATACCAGATATTATTATTAGTGATGTCATGATGCCTGTTAAAAACGGAATTGAATTGTGTAATACAGTAAAAGTTGATGAACGTACAAGTCATATTCCCGTAATTTTATTGACAGCAAAAGCGGGAGAAGAAAATGAAATTGAAGGCATCAAGACGGGTGCAGATGATTATGTGACCAAGCCTTTTAATGAAAAATTGTTGCAATTGCGTGTTGAAAAACTAATTGAAAGTAGAAAGAAACTTCAAGAAAGATACAGTCAGGAAGTTATTTTAAGACCAAAAGATATTGCCATTACACCGATAGATGAACAATTTTTACAACGTTTGCAAAAAGTATTAGATGATAAGTTAGTAGAATCATCATTTAGCATTGAAGATTTTAGTCAAGCGGTTGGTATGAGTAGAATGCAATTGCATAGAAAGCTAAAAGCACTTACTGGTTTGTCTGCCTCTGAATTTATCAGGTCGCAACGCCTAAAATTAGCCGCACAATTATTAAAGAAATCTGAGATCAATGTGTCACAAGTAGGCTATAGTGTAGGGTTTAATGATCACGCTTATTTTAGTAAATGTTTTAAAGAAATGTATCAATGTACGCCAACGCAATACGCTAATAATAAAAATTAAATGCTTTTCATAAAAAAAGGATTCAAAATACCTTATTCAGATATTTTGAATCCTTGATAATTACCACAGCGTATTTATTAATTTCGTTTTACTAAATATTGTAATGAAGCTTTGGGTCTACCAACATAACCAATAGCGTTGAATCGGTATTTTTTAATGATACATAATGCTTTTTCGGCTTCATTTTTATTTTTATTAAAATCAAACATCCAATGATTACCCTCAACAATTTTCCAGCGACCTCTTATATTTTTAACTTCAATTTTTGCCGGATTAAATCGAATAATATCCTCTGTACTAGATGGTTGTACTCTAGAGGCTTTTCCATTTACTAATTGATAAGAAAAATCGGGATTAGGCCTCCCTACAAAACAAGAACTTGTAAAACCATATCGTCTAATTAGTTGTATAATTTTATTGGCTTCTTTTGTATTTGGGGCAGAAAATATATAATGACTCCCTTGAACCACAGAATACGTTCCTTTAGAATTTTTAATCACCTTTAAACTTCCTTTAGGGTTGATTGAAATGCAATCTTCCTTACCACAAGATACTGAGGCAGTTCTACTACTTCTTTTAAAGCGATACGTTTTGGTATAACTTTTTCGACCATTAGAAAAATCTGTAAAAGTGGTAACTTCCAACATTGAACGACTAATGCTCTTAACCACAACCATATTTTTAATAGATCTAGTGGCATTAAAGTTTGCGAGTAGGGCGATAGTGTTTGATAAAGAATTTCCACTTACAGAAGACGTGTATGCCTTAGATTTTACTTTTCCCCAATCACAATCCCTGGGTGAGCATGATCCATATACTTGCATATATGGGGTTTCTCCGTTTCTTGTAATTTTTAATTTGGTGATACCTCGGGTATTTGAATCCACATTTACCCAATTACCATAATAATTACTTAATGATTTTTGAGCATTGGTTGCCGTAAAGGCGAATATACTCAAGACTAGAATTAAAACTTTTTTCTTCATGATTATAAATATTTTTTTGTTTATAGCTATTCATGTTTTTAAAAGAAAAAGGTTAACATATTTATAACTAGAGACCTCTTTTACTAACCTGATTTCTCTCTTTATAAAAGCAATATTCCTCATTCAATTAGAGATATTTCTCTTTTTGTAACCTTTGTTACAATAATTATAGCTTTTGTTACAAAAGTCATAATCCTCAGGAGTTTACAATCATACTTTTATCATCGAATTTTTAGCTTATAGATATACAATTTGCTCTAAAAGGAATATCACAGATGAAAAAAAAGAAATATGAAGGTAAGTTAAATAATGTACCATCTGATAAGATCTATCTCAATGTAAATAATTTGAAAAAGGGTTTGTACACGTTAAAGATCATCAATAAGAATAAGGTTATAAAGAAAACAAAATTCAATAAAAAGTAGAGGCTATGTTAACCTTTTACAAATGAAAACATAAAACGATATAAAAATTGAATAATCTATTAATAAAAACTCCATGAAAACTCCAACAAAGAATCGAAAACAAAACAAAACAAATTATACTTCTAGTAAAATAATAAAAATATTATTTATAGGTATAGCATTGCTATTTGTAACAGATGGGCAAGCACAAATCTTTAAAAAATTAGGAAAAGCCGCTGAAAGAGCTGCAAAAAGAGCACTTGAAAATAAAGTTGAAGAAAAATCAGAAAAAGAAACATCTAAGGCATTTGATTCAGTTTTTAATAATGATGGGAAAATATTGAAAAAGAAAAAAAGCAAAAAGAAATCTAAAAAAAACAAAGAGACAGCGAACCCAAATGAAGAAGTGTATGACCAAGAGATGTCAGAAGATTTTAAGGTGTATTCAAAATTCGATTTTATTCCTGGTAATTCCATCTTATTATATGACAATTTTTCATTAGATAATATTGGCGACTTCCCTGCTAAATGGGATACTAACGGTTCTGGTGAGTTGGTAACTATAAATGACGAAAAATGGTTTCGATTAACTAATAGATCAACATATATCCCTCTAACAAGTTCGAGTTTACCTGAAAACTATACCATTGAATTTGACATGCTTATGAATGGTTTAGATAAAAAAACAAGTTCCCAGGCCTTTTTAGTATTCCTTTTTGCAGATAACAATAGTTTTCAAAAAGCAAAAACATGGAGTATTGTTGAAATTTCTCCATGTCAGTATATTGAGTCTCAAGGTGTCGTTGAAAAACGAATAAATGGAGAACGACAATTTCGAAATAAAATGGGTAAAGATTATCGAGATGTTATTAACGGCAAAACACGCATTTCTATATCAGCAAATAAATCTCGTTTACGCGTATGGTTAAATGAAAACAAAATAGTAGATGTGCCAAGATTATTAGCTGATGGTATTACCAACTTTAAAATGTACACAATAGGGCTGCGTGATGATAGAAATTTTGATGAAATCTATATTAAAGACTTTAAAATGGCAGAGACAGGTATCGATCTTAGAAGTCAATTGTTAACCGATGGAAAATTTTCAACTACGGGTATTTTATTTAATTCTGGTTCTGACCAGATCAAGCCAGAATCTTATGGTGTGCTAAAACAAATTGCAGACGCACTTTTACAAGATACTTCTTTGAATTTAAATATAATTGGCCATACCGATGATGATGGTGATGCTGAAAATAATATGATGCTTTCAGAGCAACGAGCTCAATCGGTAAAAAATATATTGGTTTCTCAGTTCGAAATTGATCAAGATAGATTACAAACTCAAGGTAAAGGGGAGAGTGAACCAATAGATAATAATTCAACAACAGAAGGAAAAGCCAATAACAGACGTGTGGAATTTATAAAACTATAAATAATAGAAATTTGAAATTAAGCATTATGAAAAATTTAAAAAATAGTATGATCATCTTTATGGTCGTTGTAGCGTATTCTATAACATATGCGCAACAAACTCAAACGGCAAAACCAAATACAAGGTCGCCTAAATTGACCAACAAGGCTATCCCACAAGCATCAAGTGCTAATAAATGTAAATCTATGAATATTAGAAATATAGAATCTATTCTTAGAGATAAAGTGGGTAGAACATTAAAAGTACATTTAGATAAAGATTATGGTTCAATAGAGATTATGGGTAAAAAACATAATATGAATTTTAGCAGATACAAAGTGAAAAAACCTGCACATAATTGGGAATATTCCTTAAATGATATTAAATCTGAAATCACCAGAGTATCTTATAGTAAAAATATTTTTTATTTAACAATCAATTTAGAAAGTGAAGGGAATGAAATTAAAGGAAGGTGTCCTGGCTGTAGGGTTGGAAAAGACAAAAGAGCCCCAGATATTAATTGGACAGATCCAAAACTCCGAATAGTGCTTAGACCTATAGCTTACAATGGTTCTATGTCTTTTGAAGTAATCCGTGTTGATACAATGGGAAAATTTAAACTTAATGGGCCAACTAGTAAATTTTTGCCATCAGTTGCAGCCTATTTTAAAGGACAAATAGGTAAAATTGTCAAATCTAATATGGAAAGAACCTTTAATGATTCTTCAGTAAAGAGGATGTTGACAAATGCCTTTACTCCTGAAATAAAAAAACTCAATATTGGTCACGTGAAAAGAATTGATATGAGCAGAGACAATATTTATCTCTGTAATTATTAATTTCAAAATTGAATAGTAGAATACAGAATTATAAAAAGGTAATCAACCTCTTGTATTTTATTTAAAACCTTGATATTTTAATATTGAAATCAAGCCTTATGAAAAAAAGTATCTCAGCTTTAGTATTAATAATAATAATTGTTTTTCAAAGCAATTCTCAATGCCTTGCAGGCTTAATGGATGAAAGCACTGTTTCAGCCAATCCTGAAAATGGGGCGAGAGGCGATTTTCATTTTGACTATAAAATAGAATCGGATATTGAAATGCAAACGAATGATGGTATTATAAAACGTTTTAATGTTGATTATTATGTCAATACTGCTGATGGCTCTATTTTCTTTGAAAAAAAGTTTGGATTTTTTGGCTCAGATGACCTTCCATTTGATAGTCGAATGGGAAGAGTTGATGGAACTATAATTTTTCCGAATGGACAAATGACATTATATGTATATGATGCGAAATCTGATAAAAAAAGAGCTTTGAATTTCCAATCAAATAGATCCTTAAATGATACTAGTTTAGATAATTATACGCGTATGATGCAATTTCTAAATAGCCTTAATGAAACATCAGAACATCCAGATGCATTACCAGAAACAGTTGTTTGGGACGGAATAGCTCAGGGTTATAAAGGCACAATTTATAGCGATGGTGGAGATGAGGTAGAAATGACGATGTATTTTGACACCAGTCCTACACAAACAATTAATACCAATCAACCTATTATAGGATTTTTAGTAGGCGTTGTCAAAGATTTTACTATTAAACAATGCAATCGTCTAGCGGTCTTTACAAAAATGGAGATACCATCAAAGAATTATTATATACAAGCAGAATTACTTTCTATAACTAAGTTTAACAAAACCTTTAATGCATCAGGATATAAACCCGGTCAAATAGCAGGAATGGTGGGTACAGACATAAAAGAAAAAAGCAATGATTTTAAAAGAAGATGGGCAGAAATAACCGCTAAACTAGAGATGTATAAAAGGGAAATAAAGGAATGTACTTCCTATGAATGTATGGATCGTTATAACAATTTAATTAAAGAAGCGAATGAAGAAGGTGATCAACTAGAATGTGAAATAGCAAAAGCAATGGGAATGGAAGATAAATTGGAAGATTGTAGATAAAAAAATGGAATTAACTAAAAATAAATAGTATGAAAATTTTAAAGAAAAATCAGGATCAACACAAAAGAAATAGAACACTTGTGAGTAAAAATATAATCGCAACAATCACACTTTTTACACTATTAGTAATGAGCGTCAATGCGCAAATAATAATAGATGATTTTACAACCGGTACTTTACCATTTACAACAGTAAAAGTGGCAGGCGAGAAAAAATTCGACCAGACAGGCGCTAGTATTCTAAACAAAAAGCGTTCGGTAATACTTAAAATAAAGAAAAATGCCGACCAACAGTTTTTTCAAACTTTTATAAAAAAGGGAAGGCTTGTAACTAGTATAGGATATGGTATTACCGGAGTTGTTGAATTAAGGTATGGCTATGATAATCCGAAAAAATTAAACTTAAATCTAACCAAACATAAATACATACATATTGAATATGAAGCCAAAAGTAATTTTGGACGCGTATACGTAAGTATGTTTTCAAACGGACCAAATAGGGCTTTTTGGAGAGGTGCGGGTAATAGAGTAGTGTATCAAGGAAGTCTTAACCCGGGTGGTAGTAACAAAAAGAATTTTGAAATTAAAATTCCGCTAGATGAATTTATCAGCGCACAAGATAATGCTAATGTTGAAAATAAATTTACTATGAGTGATGTAGATTATTTTAAAATTCAGTTTATATCACAAGGATTACAAGGACTCAATTTTGCCGTAACTAAAATATGGATAGAATAATGTTAACCTTTTGGTTGAGCTAACATAAATGAATAACAATAATCTAAAGAAAGAAAACGTGAAATAATAAACAATTTAAAAACTTAAAATTATGAGAATATATAATAAAATACATACAAAAGGAATCATTATCATATTTGTGCTGTTAGCTACACTGTCTTTTACAAAAATAAACGCACAAAATGACGTGTATACCTTTGATTATATCTATCAAATGGAAATTGAAACTCCAAGAGGTAGAAAAACTGTAATTGATTATTATTTACCTTCAGGTGGTGGTTATTTCTGCTCTAAAACTGAAGGAGGCGTAATCAATGTTTTTGATAACGTAAGGAATAAAATGTATACCTATATGGGTAGGGGTGATGATAAAATAATGATGTCCATGCCTTTTAATTTAAAAGATATGGTTAAAGGAATTAACGATGTAGAAGACCCAAGAATATATGAAGCTGCAGGATATGGTAGTCTTTTAGGTCATGAATGTACATTATTTAGAATGACCAGTGAAAATTTAACAAGCGAAGTATGGGTAGCAAAAGATCTAAATGAAGGATTTGTTGGTGTAGAAGGATCATTTGCTGAAAATGCTGGGTCAGAATTCTTTGGTTACATTTTAGGAAGAAGCGCTGCTGTTAACGATGATTCATTGAAAGCAATGTATTTAGGCATGCCCTTAAAAATTGTTACCTCTAAGAAGAGAGGGAGAAGAGAAAAAATTACAACAATGCAATGTATAAAATTTGAACAAGCTAATTTTCAAATTAACACAGCAGAGTATCGGCGTTTATAACCTAGTAAGGAACAATCTTGGTATAGAAAAGCTTAATCACTAAAAACAAAAATCATGAAAAAATTAATTACAACACTAGTTCTCGTATTGATAACCTTAACAGTAGGCAATGCGCAAATTAAAAAAAATACAAAACTTAAAATTCCAACTAATAATAGATTTCCTATTACCTCTTCTAATTTAGATATGGAGCAAATAAAGGCTCATATTTCATCAGGTAAATATTGCTATGAGCTGAATGTTAGTTCAACGGCAATTATTCCACCGAAGCATCCGCAAAAGTTAAAAGCAATCGATGCTTACTTTAATACAACTAGAAATGTGAGGGTTGAAAGAAATTATCTTAGAATTAACGGGTTACTCCTTAGAAGTGATAAAGCCTTTAATAGAAATAGAGGAAATAATTATGAAGTTTTGATCTATCCTGATAGATCGGATAAAAGAAAAATTGATAAAAATCAAGTAAAAATTACTTGGAATACACCAGAGAAAGGATTAAAAACATTTCATCTTAAAAATGTATCTATTCAATATAAACCTTATGGTATTCTTATCATCGGCGATTATGAAATTGATGGAATTGTTTTTGGAGTTAGTATAGGATTGATACCAACTACTTGTTTGATTTAATTACATGCTAAAAATGACTACCATGAAAACCACATTTTATATGTTATCTATAATCTTTCTTATTGGGGCTTGCAAAAATGATAATCAGAAAGAAGTAAATAAGCATAATAATCAAGACCAAGAAGAAAAAATAAGGACTAAAACTGAGGATAAAGCGGTAAACGAAGGGACTTATTTATGTAAGATCAACGGTAAAGATTGGGCGTATACCAAAGCTTCGGGTATAGTGTCTAGACATAAAAAAACCGGTAAACGAACAGCGATTATCACTTTTAAAAAACAATTGGAAAAAGGAAGTGAAAGTGTTCAATTGTATTATGATAGCGACTCTTTTGAATTAGAAAGTGCCTCTTTGCAGCTTAAATTTCCTAAAAAAGGAGGAACCCTTATGACTGGATTCTATGATCTCTTTCCTGATACTCGTGATAAAAACCCTGAAAGTGACATGTCAGGTACACTTGATCTGTCAAACCCTACAACAGCAAGCGGTACTGCAGAACTCATAAAATTTAATATGAAGTATGAAAAAGGCTTGCTAGAAAACCCTAAAGATGCTGTTGTCACGGTTAGTGATTTAAACTTTTCTGGGGTGGGGTATTCAGATATTGATAAACTGTTTAAACAATAATAATTTTCTAAAAACCAAACATATGAAAACAGCACTAATATTTTTATTACTAACAGCCATAAGTATGGCAACTGCCCAAACCATAGACAAACAAGTCATTGCCTCAGGTGGAGAAACCGTCAGCAATGCCAATCACATGCTCACTTTTACTATTGGCGAACCTATTATTGGTACGATACAAAACAATACAGTAATTAATCAGGGCTTTTTAGCTGCAGCAAGCAGCAGTACAACCTTGGCAGTTGATGAGCAATTGTTGAGTACAACTATTAAAGTGTACCCAAACCCAGTAACCGAAAAATTAAGTATTGATTTGAATGGTGTGTCTGGTGATGCTAAAGTAATGATATATAGTAACACGGGACAATTGTTAAAAACCGACAAACTAAATGCACAAAATAATACCATTAATGTAGACCATTTACAAAACGGACTCTATCTGGTCAATCTGCATTTTTCAGATTATAAAACCATAAAAACCTTTAAAATTATTAAAAAATAACCCCTGTATTGTCCCCTTGAGGGGACTTTAGGGGTGTTTTACTAAACTCTAAACCTCAGACCATGAATAAAAAACTACAACAATTATTAAAAAAAAATTCGATTAAAAGTCCTTCCCTTAGAGAAGGATTTAGGATGGGATTAATATTATTCCTAAGTATAGGAATGTACACAGCCATTTTCGCACAAACACAGCAAAAAAACTTTATCAACTATCAAGGGGTCGCTAGTGATGCAGCCGGTACTGTGATAGCAGAACAAAGTATAACGGTTGGTATTGTCTTAAGATACGCAACAACCGGAGCAGCAGAATATGCAGAAAATCATGCTATTACTACAGATGCCAATGGGGTTTTTAGCTTAAAAATTGGCAATGGTACAGCTACCACAAGTACCTTTGATAATTTTCAATGGGGAGATGGTATTGGTATTGCCTCCTTTGTAACCGTTTCTATAAACGGTACTGAAATTGACACTACAGAATTATTGGGGGTACCCTATGCTGTTACCTCAGGAGATAATAGATGGTCTCAAGTTGGTAATGATATAGAAAACCTAAACACAGGTACAGTAAAAGTAAATAGCAACTTAGAAGTTGGTGCCAATATACAATTACAATTAGGGCCTGCCGCCAATGAAATTTCTATAGATGGTACCTTGGCTGGTAATAGCGACAAAGCGATACCTACTGAAAAAGCAGTAAAAACCTATGTAACCAATAACGGTGCTACAGGCTTAGAAAAAATCACAGAAGGGTCTAATACAGGTTGGCGATTAATAGGTGCTGCCCCGGCTAATTATGGTCCCATAGGTAGCAATGCTGTTGATTTGAGTTATAGTTCAATAGGTGGTGTTCAAGGAGGTGCATTAGGAAAGAATTCATTTGCATCTGGTGGTATTACTTCGGCTAAAGGAGACTATTCCACAGCCATGGGCCTAGGTACAATAGCAACAAGATCATCATCCGTAGTCATCGGTAAATATAATATAGAAAACCCAACCGCTATTTTTTCTGTTGGTATAGGAAATGCTGTTAATGTTAGAAGAACTGCATTAACTATTTTAGAGGACGGTAAGGTTGGTATTGGTAGACATACCCCAACGAGTTTATTTGAAGTTGCTCATCAAGATGGAACTCCATCTTCTACAAACCGTACCAATGCGTTTAGCATCAGAAATTTGGGTACAGGTAGATCGTGGCAGTTTTATACACATTCAACTGGTTTTTTAGAACTGTATAATGATGGTGCTCATAAAGGGTCTTTTAACCCTACTTCTGGTGCATATAATGTGGTTTCAGATAGACGTGTTAAAAAAGATATTACACCTTTAATTAGTGGTACGCTTCAAAAAGTAATGAAATTAAATCCTGTTAGTTATTTGATGATAGATCAAAAAAATTCGAAACGTAATTTAGGTTTAATCTCTCAAGAAGTAAAAGAAATATTTCCATCAATTACTCATTATGTTAAAGAACAAGATTTATTGACTTTATCTTATACTGAATTAATACCTGTTTTAATAAAAGCTTTGCAAGAACAGCAAACGATTATTGCAGGTCAAAATACTAAAATTAATGGGCTATCTGCAGAGGTTGGTCAAATAAAAACAATGTTGAAAAAGTTAAGTTTAACCAATAGTATTGCTGTTAAAGAATAAGATATTTAAACATTAAAGTATTATTTGATTTAGGAATATCAATGAGTGTAATTATTTATCAGTTTATAAGTACTTTAGCTATATGCCAAACTCACGTTAATTAATATTTCTTATCTTAGAAAAAGATTTGTCATCTATTACTAAAAATTCAAAAATCATGGAGAAAAAAATTATGACCATCGTACTTTTTACATTGACATTTATAACAGTCAATGCTCAAATTGAAAAGTCTTCGAAAATAAAGATTCCGAAAGATAAAAGCTTTCAAAAGATAGAAGTCAAACAAAAGATTGATAAAAAAGCGATATTAGAAAGTGATTTATTCGCTTTTTATAATAGAACAGAATTGTTAAAACTTGATACCAAAAAGAAGAATCTACGGAAGAGAATGACTCAAGGAGACAAAAATGCAGAAGTGCAATTAAATAAATTGGGAGCTAAAAAAAGTATTGTGCAAATTAATCTAAATGAAGCTATTTCAAGTTCTATAAATACTCTTAGATATTATCAAGTTTTTAAAGATTTTCCAAAACCTCCTTGCCCTCCTGAAAAAGAATGTGCAATAGGGGCCTTAAAGGAATTAGTCGTTACAAACAACATTAACAGTATCCAAGCAACAGTCTACAATAAAGATGGTAAGAAAGTAGGGTATTTAGAAAAAAAGCCTTTTTTAATAGACAAGAAGAATGGATTAAAAGTTTATAAATTTAGTATGTTAAAGGAATATTCTGGACCAATAATACTAAAAGTAAAGCGCATGAGCAAAGGTAATATAATTGAAAATTATCAAATTGAGTTAGGATTATTGTAAGCGTTTAGCTAAAAATAAATAACTTAGTCCTTGAAGAAATTCAAGGGCTTTTTTATGAGAATATTTTTTCTTTTTCTTGCTATATTTTGGGTTGGGCTATTGCAAGCACAAGAAAGTCTTTTGCAAAAGGCAGATAGAAATTTATATGCAAATCAAGACTCCACTTATTATTATTTAGATCAATTGTATGAACAATCACTTAAAAATAAAACATGGGTCATTTCATTAGAAGCATTATCAAAAATTAATGATGCATGTTTGTATTATAAAAATTTTGAAAAATTAAAATCATCTTTACAAAAGGAAGACACGCTATTTTCAAGAAAAAAAAATAGCATAGATTCGTTACCCGAAGGAGCATTTTATAAATACTATTATTGGTATCATAAGGGGAGTTATTTTTATAATTTAAATGACTATAATAGATCTGAAAAGTTTTTTTTTAATACCATTAATTCTTTAGAGAAATTACCTGATTCTATCTTGATTAATTCTTATTCGGGGTTTTTAACAGTTGCTAACAATTATTTAGCTACTATGTATAGAAACCAGTTTAAATATGCTATTGCTGAAGAGTTTTATAATGAAAATCTTAGGCTGCATAAAATGTTCGAGAGTAGTCAAGAAGATATTTATGATACCAAGAACTTAATTGCTTCTTTAAAATCTGCAGAAAAAGATTATATAACCTCTAATAGCTATGCGAAAGAATCAATTGAGCATTACTTAACTAATTCTCCTGAGAATCATCTTAATAGTTTGTTGAGTACAACACTGCTTTTAATGAACAACTATCTTAAATTAAATCAAGCAGATAGTGCAAAGATATATCTAGAGAAAACAAAACCTTATGTACTTAAAAGAAAAAGATTTAAAGTAAATTATTTAAAAGTAGAAGCCAATATCGCAAAAGTAGAGAATGATTATAATGAGGCATTAAATCTATTTATTGGTGTTATTAAAGAATTGAAAGACACTAAAGGTAACGGAGATTACATTGCCCAGATATATAATGAAATAGGTGAGCTTTATTACTCAAAAAAAAACTTGAGAGAAGCTTTACAATACAATGATAAAGCGTTACAATTGTTTACTGTTAAGGAAAATTCGAATACTGAATTACGTGCCAATAGCAAGGTGAACATGCTACAAATTCTCCAATCTCTTAATAAAATTCATAATAGCTTTGGTGAAAAAAATAACTTTAAAAAAGTTATTGATAACGGATTCTTTGCCGTAAAAAAATTAGAAGACTTAAGAAAGTCTTTTTATAATGATTCAGATAAACAAATATTGGTTGAGAATGTACTTCCTATTTTTGAATACAGTATTGAAGCTAGTTATCAGCTGCATAAAAGCACAAATAATTCGGTCTACATTGATACGGCTTTCACATTTTTTGAACGAAGTAAGAGTACAATCCTGTTAGATGCAATCTATAAAAATAATGCAACAAGATTTTCCGGCATGCCTGATAATCTTCTTGAAAAGGAAAAAATCCTAAAAGTAACCATTGCTCAGCTTGAAAAAGAAATTAAAAAACAAGATAAAACGGTCCAGGATCAACTCTTTAAACGTAAAAGGGAATACGAAGCTCTTATTCAAAATATCGAAGTGAATCATCCCGCTTATTTTGATTTAAAGCACAATACACAAGTTGCAAGTCTTCCTGAAGTACAAAAAAGATTAAACTCGGATGAATTGGTACTCTCTTATTTTTATGGAGATAAGGCTGTTTATGTTATTTCAATAACTAATAATGAAAAATTTTTTATTAAAATTTCTACCGATAAGTCTGATATTCTGAATATGCTAGAACTGCAAAAAATGATAAGTGATCCGAAAACAAATATTTCAAATCTTGCCAAGGTATCATTGCCTTTTTATCAAAAGTTCGTGGCACCGGCAATCACAAATACTGCAATAAAAAAAGTTGTAATCATGCCTGACGGAATATTGCGTAACATACCTTTTGAAGCATTAAATATATCTGATAACGAAATAGATTATCTAATTAATCATTTAGATGTAAGCTATATAAATTCTGCCACATTATGGTTTCAACTCCAAAAAAGAAAGGTGAAACATAAAGAATCTTTATTGGCCTTTGCACCTAGTTTTAATAATGATTCAGATTTCTCTAACCTACCAAATGCTACTAGAGAAGTAGTACAGATCAATCAATTTTTTAAGGGAAATGTTTTTGTAGAAAAAGAAGCAACACTCGAAAATTTTAGAATGAATATTGAAAATCACAATATCATACATTTGGCTACGCATGCTCAAACAGATAATGAAATACCTGAATATTCATTTTTAGCCTTTACTCCTAATAAAAAAGAAGAATATTTAATATATGTCAACGATCTATATGCAATGAATATCAATGCAGATCTGGTAACGTTAAGTGCTTGTAAATCTGGAATGGGAGATTTAAAAAAAGGCGAAGGTCTGCTTAGTTTGTCAAGGGCATTTTATTATGCAGGTGCAAAAAGTTTGGTGTATACACTTTGGAATATTAATGACAGTTCGTCTTCAGAAATTATGGAAAATTTTTATGAGAATTTGTCAGATGGAGCTCCTAAAGATGAGGCGTTAAGAAATGCGAAGCTTACATTTTTAGAAAAACATAAGGAGGACAATTTTAAACATCCGTATTACTGGTCAAGCTTTATAATAAGCGGTAATACAACGCCATTAGTTTCAGATTCTTATCTGGTTTGGTATGTATTTGGCAGTATTTTGCTAATTGCCATTGTAGCTTTTAGAAAGAAATTATACTAAACGAATTTTAACCAGCATTTTGATGTTTATTTGGTATTACTGTAACTTTTTCAAAAGACTAGTAGCTTCCACTTTTTTGTAGCCTCCATCTTGAATTAAATTCTCTAAGGCTTTTATAGCCTTTTCTTTTTTGTCATTTTTTAGATAAGTCAAAGCCAAATACCAATAAGATTCAGATGAGAATTCTTTTTTATGAGTTGAGATATCCGTAAAAAGAGCTATTGCCTTATCAAGTTGATCATTATTTAGATATGATTGTGCCAAATAAAAATCGACATATTCAGGACTTTTACTCTCTTTAAGTTCTGTAAATAAAACTATTGATTCTTGAAAATTATTAGCTTCATAGGCCTCGAAGGCTCTATATTCTATTGATGTGTTTATGGTTGTGTCTCGCGTTATCATATAAATAGTATTCGGGTATTTTTCATAATTAGCAGTATATAGTTTCTCTACATCAATTGAAAAACTCGTGGTGTAGAAGTACCATCCAGCTGTTAAAATAATAGCTATAGAGGCTGCAATACGCAATGGTTTCCAAAATGAGAATTTGTTATTTGATGGATTTTTAATTTCTTTTTCAAATTTTCGGAGCTTATCTTTAAGTACCCCTCGTTCTTTATCTTTAATAATTTGTTGCACATTATTTTCAAACTCAAACTGTTCTTTGAAATCAGTATCCTCCTTTAACAATGTATCAAATTGATCTTGCTCTTCAGAAGTGAGGGTATCTTGAAAATATTTATGTATCAATTTTTCGTTTTCCATTATAGTTTGGCATTATTTTTACACAATTCCTTGAGTGTCTTTAAACATCTTGACTTTTGACTCTTAACAACATTTAAACTGTTATAATTACCTGCTTGCATAATTTGTGCAATAGAGTATTTTTGATAGTAAAATAAGGTCAAAATTGCCTTGCATTTTTCACCTAATTGATCGAAATATTTTTGCATGATTCGTTGATTAGGTGTTAGTTCTTCAATAACCAGATCAAAAGTCTCAACATCGCTGTCAACTTCATGAACCATTGTAAGCAATGACTCATTATCAATTTGTTGCTTATTTTTTCTCAATTTATTCATTATCATATACTTTCCTACACTAATTAAATAAGTAGATAAGGAGCTTTTTAATTCTATTAATTTTTTATTTCGAATATTCTCGTACAAAACGATATATGCATCTTGATAAATATCAAGTACATCATCTTCTACCAACCGATACTTCTTGGCAAAGTTCAGAAATAACTGCCTGTTTTCTTGATACACTTTTTTGAAAGCAGTTTCTGATCCGTTTTTTAATTCGTTGAAAAGTATTTGGTCAGGATCCTTTATCATTTAGTTAATGTTTATAAAGCAGAAAAGTTAACACAAAATAAAATTATTTTGTCAAAAATGTTAACCTATTAATGATTGTGACATAAACAAATATAATCATAAAATAAAGATAAAATGAAAACACAAAAAAAATCAGAAATTTTAAAAAGAGTATTCCTATTTGTAGTAACCGTATCCTTAATGGTAACTGGTACAAGTAATGCATCAAATGCGAACACAGAAAAGTATATTGATGATAATGTGCATACCATTACTGCAACAAACCCTATATTCCAAGAACTTTTAAATAAGTTGAGTGATACGAGAGATTGTTATATAGTTGATGTGAGTTCTATGACTGTTAAGAAAAACAAGAATTTAGAACAAAGTTTTACGTCTTACGGTAGTTTTGGGTATCTTAGAAAGGAGAATGCCAGTGCCATTAAAGCTTTTACTGTCAATACAGCGTTTAGCGATCGTAGTATGTTTAGTGGTAAAAAAACCATTGAAAGCTTTAATATTACCAATAGAGGATCACAAGTTCAAGTAAGAATCACTTTTAAAACTTGGAGCAATGAAGTTATAACACTTAGTAATGTTAAAATTTCCAAAGGAAGATTTGGCTATTTTATTACTGGACATTATTCTAAAAGTAACAAGTCAACATATTATACCTTGGTGATATATAAAACAGACTGTTTAATTTAATAGTTTAAATCAACGAAAACGAATTTAAAAACCGAAGTATATACTTCGGTTTTTCTTTTGCGCCATAACCCAATAAAAATCTATATTTGCCAGCTTAAATTAAATAAGAATGATCAAACGACAAAAGGCAAGTATTTCAAAATTCATCATCCATAAAGTTGGAAATAAATTTAATGATGCAAAGAATGTATTTTCAGAAGGAGTTGTGACTTTTGATGAAGACAGTTATCATTTAATGTTGCCTTTTTTATTGAAACCTTTTGGTAATCTAACCGAAAGTTACCGATTTAATCATCATGCTGATATTAGTTTAAATGAAATAAATAGTTATACCTCTCAAGTGTTTAAAGATAATGGCACTTTCGTGGATGTTTCTAAAAATATAGTCAATCATTTGTATGAACAGTCTAATTCTGCACAAATTAAAACAGGTGATGTGATTATAGTGCTATTCGATGATATTGAATACAAAGATGTTAGCACACAAGCCATAGGAATTTTTAAAATTGAAAATAAAATAAAATTCTTTCAAACCTATTTAGAGGATAATAGTTATGACTTATTTGTTCAAAAAGGAATCAGTACAAAAAAAGTAGATAAAGGATGTTTAATTGTTGATTCACCTGATAGTGATGGGGCAGTTGTATTGAGTGTTGATAATAATAATTATGATGCACAGTATTGGATCAATCACTTCCTGAATATTAAATATGCCGATGATAACAACAGACATACACAGGTTTATATGGAAATGTGTAAAGATTTTTCTGAAGAGATAATAAAAGAAGAATTTGGAAATCAAGAGCAAAATCAGTTTTTAGCAAAAACGATTGACTTCTTTAAGGAAAATGAAACTGTAAATGTTCATGATTTTAAGGATACTATTTTTGCAGAGGAAGATCATAAAGGTTTGTTTGATACTTATAAAAAACAATTTGAAGAGGTAAATCAAGTATTGGTTAGAAATCAATTTTTAATTTCTGAAGCCGTTGTAAAAAAGCAAAAGAAAAAAATAAAAACAGAGATAGTATTAGATACTAATATTCAAATAAAATTGGATATTGATGCACCCGATGCTGCCGAAGAATATTTAGAAAGAGGTTATGATGAAGAAAAGAAAATGAAATTTTATAAAGTGTATTTTAACGAAGAGAATTGATAGTTTGTCATTCCTGCGAAGGCAGGAATCCAGTTGTTCTCATTACACCTCCTTACAGTCGGCACTCGAACTGACATTTAGGATGAGCCGTCACTTCGAGTAATCCGCCAGAAGGGATAGTATCGAGAAGCATTTGGTATTATGTAGTGTCAAAACTTAGTGTGGAGTAAGGATGAACTCAGCCTCAAAAAGTATCGCAAAGTGTTTGAGTATTTTTTGCTTTACATCTTCAACTTTTAATTTTTTTCCTAATTCGACTTCAAGTGAAGTAACAGCCTTTCCACGAATGCCACACGGAATAATATGATCAAAATATCCCAAGTTAGTATTTACATTCAATGCAAATCCGTGCATAGTAACCCAACGACTGCTACGCACACCAAAAGCACAGATTTTACGTGCAAAAGGAGTGCCTACGTCTAACCAAACGCCTGTTTCACCTTCACTACGTTCTCCTTTTATTCCATATTCTGCCAATACCAAAATCATGGTTTCTTCTAAAAATCGTAAGTATTTATGAATATCTGTAAAGAAATTTTCAAGATCTAAGATTGGGTATCCAACTATTTGTCCGTAACCGTGATAGGTAATATCACCACCACGATCTACTTTATGGTACGATATTTCTTTTTCAACAAGTTGTTTTTCGGTCAACAGTAAATTATTCAGATCGCCACTTTTACCTAAGGTATAAACATGTGGGTGTTCAACAAATAAGAAATAATTTGACGTTTCCAGTTTTAAACCTTTATCTCTATTTTTTTTCTTACGATCAATAATAGCATTAAACAATTGCTTTTGATAGTCTAAAACTTCTTTGTAATCTTTAGTACCTAATTCTTGTAAGCTGATTTTTTTCATATCTAAATACAAAGAGCATTTATGTTCTTCCTAATGAGAAGAATTTAGGAGGAGATGGCTTATTTTAGATTTACTTTAAAGTCTAACAGTTTTGGATTTTTAATAAGGGAATCCATAGATACTTCAATAGACATTGTTTTCTTATCGCTACTAATTTGAGCATCTTTAAAAGAAACATTTTTGATTTTACTTTCAAAATGATAGATGATCTTATAAATGCCACCTTCCATAAATGAAGATGCTTGTCCCATTTTTTCAAGTTCATCGTCAGACAGATCTTTCAATGTAACTTTTCTTTCAAAGGTTTTCCCATCAAATAAATAATCAACATCAGCTGTCGATGGCATGCCTTTATCTTCTTTTTTCTTTTCATTCAGGGCTTGTGCTTTGGCAATTTTCTCCTGCATATTTTTTAGTTCGGAAATATCGGTGAAATCTAAATTAAAATCCATTAACATTTTACCCTTTTCTTCATCAACTTGCATATGTAATTTCATGTCTTTTAAAGCTTCAATAATAAGCTTATCATCAGCATCAAGTTTTGAAATACTATCCTTGTTTTCTTCTAAAATGGTTGAAAAAAGTACAACGGTATCTAATACTTGAGGATCTTTTAATGAATCTTTTACGCTCATATCCTTAACAGATTCCATCATTGGACTCATATCTATTTGTAATGCATAATTTCCGCTTCCATCATTATTAATATAAATTTCTTCGGTAAACATACAGCTGGTTAGCATTAGAGCAGCGCTAATAAAAAGTAATATAGATTTGAATTGCATAGTAATTAATTTATTATTTGTTTTTTAAAATATGTTTTATGTGCTGATTAAACTTTCTTTTAGAAAATAGTAAGATTCATGATTTTAATTATTCGCACCGTTTAAAATAATAAGTGCGGCAATTACACCGGGAACCCAGCCAAGAACAGTTAATATTAACACGATTACAATAGAGCCACAACCTTTATCTATAACGGCTAAAGGAGGGCAAATAATAGCTAATAATACACGTAAACAACCCATAATTAATGATTTTACAAATATAAGTTAATTCTATATTAATTATAGGACGTTAAATACTTAAATATGTTACGAGATTAAAATAAAAATCTATTTTCAAATTGTTCGATTTAACAGTATCTTTGCCAGCTAATAAAATGAATATTTATGCAGCTTTCTGAACAAGAACAAGTAAGAAGAGATAAATTAACCAAATTACGCGATTTGGGTATCAATCCATATCCGGCAGATTTATATCCAGTAGATCATACTTCCAAGCAGGTCAAAGAAAATTATGAAGAAGGGAAGAATGTCATTGTTGCTGGTCGATTAATGTCTCGTCGTATTCAAGGAAGTGCAAGTTTTGCCGAATTACAAGATAGTGAAGGTAGAGTGCAAGTTTATTTTAAAAGAGATGAAATTTGTACAGGTGAGGACAAAAGTAAATACAATGATGTTTATAAAAAGCTATTAGATATTGGCGATTTTATTGGTATTGAAGGAGAATTATTTACTACTCAAGTGGGAGAAAAAACAATAAAGGTTAAAGACTTTATATTGTTAAGTAAATCATTGAAACCATTACCACTGCCTAAAACCGATGCTGATGGAAATATTCACGATGAATTTAGTGATCCGGAATTACGTTATAGACAACGTTATGCCGATTTGGTAGTAAACCCGAAAGTAAAAGAGGTTTTTGTAAAGCGTACAAAAATTACAAATTCTATTCGTCAGTTTTTTAATGAACGAGGATATTTAGAA
>Ga0209633_10001123_pt1 | contig 28800 bp, 27 predicted proteins | sample Cruoilmetagenom1_FD_187290 | JGI IMG/M metagenome (GOLD analysis project Ga0209633, IMG submission 187290) | Oil polluted marine microbial communities from Coal Oil Point, Santa Barbara, California, USA - Sample 1 (SPAdes) (version 2) | ecosystem: Environmental > Aquatic > Marine > Oil seeps ... | reverse complement strand
AATTTTTGATATAAAGATATGTTTATATCTTTTTTTAAGCAGGTGCAAGGGTGATATGGGCAAAGGGATAATGTCGAGACAATGCGGTGGCCTTGGTAGAATTAGATGACCGCTTCGGACGAGAAGCAATAAATAACTGTATGTGAGCTAATTTTTGCTCCGTCGCTTGAATTGCGATGCCCATCTGTTGCGTGCTATTGAACTGCCCTGGTACTGACTCTGTATTCTGACAACAGTACAAACTTTACAATTGGCAGTTTTTGTGCCTTCCCATTTCATCCGCACTGCGCCATGACACAAAAGTTTTACCAACCAAAAGCTACACCTAGTAAATGAGATTTGAAGACACATGGGCCACCTCGGACGATCTATTCAGGACGATCCTTTGGAGGACGTTATGGCAAACATATTACGCCACCCATCCTTTGATGCAGCTGCGCTCGGATATGTCGCAAATGTGATTGAATGGCGGGAGGAGCTCGGGCTGTTTAACCGCATGGGGACAAATCTTGCTTTTCACATCATCAATTATACGGCCTACCTGCATCTGGCAAACCGTGCTGGCACGATAGAGCACGGAGCGACATTTTCCAATCTTCTTGCTATTTGCGAGTCTCGCCAGCAATGCGGTGGCAGAGCCCTTAGAACCGTCTTGGCAGCACTTCGGGCGATGGGGCAGTTGCACATGAAGCGCTTAAAGAACGATGGTCGCGTACAGGTCTACATTCCCTCGGATAAGTTACTGGGCGAAATCAAGGATATCTACGGTTATTCGATGATGGCGCTGGATACGTTATTGCCGGGCTCGCAAAACGCGCAAGAAATCCACACCAACAAAGATTTTCTGCCACGCATAATTTCTAAATCCGGCAGGGCCGTGATTGAGGATGGCATTCAGATCACAGAATATTTCCCCGAACTTCACCTGATTATCCAGCAAGCAGGCGGCCTGCCCACCTCGATATCACTTGTCGACGCACAAATGAGGAATATGGCCTTCCCTTCCCAGCGGGCCATTGCAAAGAAATTTAAGATCTCGCCATCACAGGTTCGCACCGTCATCAACGGTATCGCCAAGCACGGTCTCATCACACGTGCCAAAGATGGTCAGATAATTAACGCCCACCGTCTTGTTGATCAGCATAAAGGGTTGATTGCGCGCGAACTGGCCTTGCACGTGAAATATGCCTTGAACCTTGAGAATCATTTCGTTCAAACAGCGACAACGTGCTAAATTCACGCACCACCTAACAATTCATTAACATCCACAAAAATTTATCCGGGATAGGTTGCGTTTTTGCGCGCGTCATGAACCTGGCGAATCACTTATCTTCTTCGCGAGTGGATAGGGGCATTTCCAAAAGGCATCTCTAGCGCCAAAGAGGGCGCGGTTGCCCGCAACTGATGCGAGGCAGCTTGCGGCGTAGCTTTGCCTGCGCGGGTCGAGATTTTGCGAATACACCTTCCACATTTGAGCGACACAGCAGCATGCCGGGGCATGCGCGACAATTAAAGATTTTAACCGGGGGATAAAGATTATGGCAGTACTGGGTAATGGGAACACACGCACGGATTTGAAGGGCAACTCAACAAAAAACGCCACGACATCGGCGCGCACTGCGCCCGGCAATTTGGTCCGCATCAAGATGGCGTTATTATCGACCAGCACCGCACTCATGTTGGCTCCCCTCATTGGCGCGACACCGGCGATGGCTGTGGGCCCGTGCACAACCGATACCGTAACGGTACCCGGGACGACAATAGCAAATTGCACGGGCAATACCTCGTCAACCGTAAATGTCTTTGAGTTTGGTAGCAGCTTCGGCGGCGTTTATCCCGGGGACGGGCCGGACGGTGGTTCGCCCAACAACATTGACCTGACCTCGTCGGCGACAATTACAACAAACACTTTTAACTCGACCGGTCTGAACGTCTTTAGCTTCGGCGGATCCACTAACAGCGTTAATGGTGGAAACGGAGGAAATGGGGGCGATGGCGGAGACGTTAGCGCGACTGTGTCTGGGTCAATCACGACGACCGAAGATTTTTCCTCCGGTGTGATTGTCAGAAACAGCGGAGGCACAGCGGCTGGTGTTAACAATGGCAGTGGTGGCGACGGAGGTGATGCCGGTACGGTCAACATCTCAAACTCGGCGACAATCACGACGGCCGGCCGCAATTCCCATGGTATCGAGGCACAAAGCGCGGGTGGGCAATCTGGAGGGGTTAACGGCGGTGGACCTGGCGGAAACGGGGGCAATGGAAGCACTGTTATGGTCAACTCATCGGGAACTGTAAGCGCTGGCGGCGTCGATGCGCATGGTATTTGGGCGACGAGCACTGGTGGATATGCTGGTGGTGTCAACGCCGGCGGAAATGGTACTGCCGGAATTGCCGGTGACGTGACTGTCAACATACTCGGCGGCTCAATCTCAGGTGGCTCGGGCAATGGTTGGGGCGTGCGGATGGAGGGCGGCACTGATGTCGGGTTGTCCAATGCCGGCAGAATCAGCGCGCTTTCTGGAAATGCAATCTATGCCAGAGGTGACACCGCGACCGTCAATAACACCGGCACCATCATCGGCAATGTCACGCTTTCTGGCACGACATCGTCGGCGTTCAATAACAATACCGGTGGTCTGTTTGAAAGCGGCGACACGGTCGACCTGGGAACAGGACGAACTCTCACCAACGCGGGCACCGTCTCGCCGGGTGGCACGGGAACAATTCGGGCTACGAGCCTCAATGGTAATTTTGTTCAAACGGCAGGGGGGCGGCTTCAGGTCGATGCCGATTGGGTCGCTACGACGTCGGATCGGCTTGATATTTCGGGAACCGCCACGCTGGACGGCACCGTGGTTGTCAATCCAATAAACTTCCCGACAACGGCCGGCCTTACCAAACAGTTCACAATTCTAACAGCAACTGCCGGCGTGACAGATAACGGCATCGAAGCTGTTGACACGGCTGCAGTTGATTACACTGTCGTGCATCCCGACGCGTACACGACGGATATCTTGGCAAAGATCAACTTTCTTGGTGTGGATGTCGGGGGGCTGCCCAACAATCCGTCGGCTGTTGGCACAACACTCAATAAAATCGTCGGTTCGGGTGCGACGCTTGGTTTTGTACCGGCACTCATGACCCTGTCATCGCAAGCTCAACTTGGTGAGGCACTCGGGCAGCTTGCGCCGGGCGGAGATGGCGGTGCGAATTCTTCTGCCATGTCGATGGGCACCACGTTTGCCAGTCAGCTCCTGAGCTGTCGCATTACCGGTGAAGGTGACGTTGGCGCAATCATTCGCGAAGGTCAGTGCCTGTGGGCGCGTGGCACGGTTCGCAAGCTCACAAATGACGGTGGCCGCAATGGCGTCGGTTATAAGGAAAATGCAACTTTTTTCTCCGCCGGAGCACAATTTAATCTGGGTGGACCATGGCGCATCGGCGGTGGCCTGGGCTATGAGAACACGGACCTTGCAACAAATAACAATTCAAAATCTGAAGGCGACCGACTGCACCTTGGTGGTGTCATCAAATATAACCCCGGTCCCTTATTTCTGGCGGCCAGCATCACCGGCGGACATGGCTGGAACGACAATGAACGTTCGGTTTCATTCGGCGGGTTCAATTCGATTGCCACATCAGAATCCGATTCAAGTTTCGTTTCCGGGCGACTTACAGCGGCGTATCTTATAAATTTTGGGGCGTTGTATATTAAGCCACAAATTAACGTAGCAGCGACCTACCTCAAGCGAGATGGATACACAGAGGCAGCCGGTGGCGGCATCGCGCTTAATGTACGCGAAAGCGACGACACGGTTTTCTCGGTTACGCCAGCGCTTGAATTTGGGGCTGAATATTCGGTTGCCGGAAGTGGTATTGCACGACCGTTCTTACGCGCCGGTGTTAAGTGGCTTGACACTGACAGCTTCTCGACAACTGCATCGTTTGCGGGTGCACCTGCAGGCATCCTTCCCTTTGCAATTACCTCAAAGATCGACGACGTGGTTGCCGACATAGGTGCGGGTATTGACTTCATAACGCCGGGTGACACGGTGTTGCGGCTTCAATATGATGGTCAATATGGTGAAATGACAACCAAACATTCCGCATCGGCCAAGTTCAGCATAGCGTTCTGATTGAGAGCACTTCACGCAAGCGAAAATAAACCGAGGAGCCTTGCTGAATACGCTCAATGAGCCCCGCGTCATAAACGAGTTTGAGATGACGGCTGACCCGGGGCTGACTTTGCCCCGGGATGTGCGTGCGATCCTTGACATTATGCTCGCCGCGACCAAGCAGCACTAAAAGCCTGCGCCGGGAAGGCACAAGGGGAAAAATTGCCTATACCTCCTTATCAAGTACGCCGTCGCGCAGATGAAATATATGATCCAGGCGATCATATATTTTTTCATCATGAGTGACGACAACTACGGCCGCCTGTTGCTCAACAGCGACCTTGCGCAAGAGGTCCATAACGATGCCTGCGCGTGTTGAATCAAGTGCTGCAGTCGGCTCATCAGCAAGAACGATGCGCGGTTTATTAGCCAGTGCCCGCGCAATTGCTACCCGCTGTGCCTCACCACCAGACAGGCTTGAGGGAAAGGAATTTGCTCGATTGCCAACCTCGAGATAGTCGAGGAGCTCTTGTGCCCGCTTTTGTGCCACCGTAGCGCTATAACCGGCAAGTCCCAGAACGACAGCAATATTGTCGATCGCGGAGAGAAAGGGGATGAGATTATGTGCCTGAAAGATAAAACCAATTTTCTCCAGCCGCAATCCGCGCAGATCGCTGCGCAGCCAGTGCCCGTCATAAACGGTCTCATCATCAAGTCCCATTCGGCCACTACTGGGCTCCAATATACAGCCAATGACATTCAAAAGGGTGCTTTTGCCTGAACCGCTTGGCCCGAGAAGCCCGATCACCTGTTCGGGATAAATATCGAGCGTGATGTTGCGCAATGCATCAACACGGGTTTCCCCTTTACCGAAATGCTTGGAGATATCTTCAATCGATATCAGTGGTTGTTTATCCTGCATCATGACTATCCTGCAAGCGCCTCCGCCGGGTCGACCTTAAGTGCCGTATAGACACCGTAAATGCTGGCCAAAAGGCAGATGACGACAACAACGCCCGCGAGGCTTAATCCATCCATGGGCTGCAATATGAGCCGCTTGGGGAAATAATCCTTGATGTTGGAAATCAGCACACCACCCATGGCAAAACCAATCAGCCCCATGGCGAGTGATTGCTGGATGATCAGACCAATGATGATCCGGTTGGGTGCACCGATGAGCTTGAGGGTCGCGATCTCGCGGATCTTATCCATGGTCATTGTATGGATGATAAGCGCGATTATCACCGCTGAAACAAGGATGAGGATTCCGGTGAACATGCCGATCTGCTTGCGGGCCTTTTCGACAACCGATTGGGTGAGGATTTTACCCTGCTCCGCCTCGGTCATGGCTGAGAGATGTTTCCAGCGCCGTATCGTGCCGGCAATATGATCGGGAGAGGCATTTGGTGAGATGCGTGCGATTACAGCACTCACGGTATCGGTAGATTTGACCATCGCAAGACCGCGCGCTCTTTCGCGCCGCGTCGCCGATGGCGATAGATCGAACTGCAGTTTTTGGGCGTCATCAAGTGAGAGATAAATAGCCGGTTCGCCGCCCGAAGAGACCGCATTGTCGGTGGTGCCGACAATCGTGAAATTATTACGCCCAAGCTGGATATGATCGCCCGGCTCAAGCCTGGAGCGCATGTCAGCCACCGCCTCATAATTGCGCCCCGTCAGCCCCCGTCCCAATATAATGTGCTTCGGTCCGCCAAGCTGTCCTGGCTCATAACCGATCACATAAAGACGCAGTTTTGACGCACCGGTCTGCGTCTCGATAGATTGAAACGTAACCGCGCCCACGCTCTTTACACCGTGAATGCGAGCAATAGCTTCACGCGTATCAAGGGGAATACGCGAGCTTTCAGCAAACGGTCCACGCGTGCCTTTCTCCACAACCCAGATCTGAGCATCAATCGTCTCAACAAGTTCCATGGCGTCAGCTATGAGACCGCGATAAATGCCGATCATGGCAAGTACCACGCCGAGCAGAAGCGAAAGCCCGATACAGGTTACGATAAATCGGCCCAGATTATGCCGCACATCTCGGTAAGCCAGATTCATGAGCTTTTCTCCGGTGCGATGCGGACAGCCCGACCTTCTTTAAGAACCTTCGGCAGCCGGGTCAAAACCTTGGCACCCTCCGTCAGGCCTTTTACGATGCTCAACCGGGCATCAAGCGTTCTATGACCAAAGGTCACGCTTTGTCGTTTGAGGTTGCCGTCCCGAACCACCCAAACAGTGCCGACCATCTGCCGCTCATCAAAGTTATCAACGGCGTTTTCCGGAACAAACAATGCTGACGCCAAAACTGCTGTCGTAATGTAAACTTCGGCCTGCTCACCAAGACTGAATTTTTCGGGGCACGACTTACAGGTGAGATAAACACGCCGCTCTTCGGTTACCCGGTCACTCTCTATATCGATCCGCGCAACAACACCACGGTAAAGCTCATGCGGGCGGGAGCGAAGTCTTATCGCGGCTGGTTGACCAACTTCAATAAGTCCCGACCGGCTTTCACTGATGTGACCAAGCACCCATACAGTCGCGGGATCAACAAGCGTAAACAGGGGTTCGCCTACCTTGACTACAGTCCCCAGTTCCAGATGCCGCGCAGTGACAATGGCATCAAATGGCGCTTTGAGCACATGCTGATCCAACATCGCACGATCCAGCGCCATCTGTGCTTTTGCCGTTTTCAAACCGGCCTGAGAGGCCAGAAGATTAGCCACCGCAATTTCATGTTCTGCCCGTGCGGTATCAAGTTCGAGCGTCGCAACTTCGGCCGCCTCTGCAGAAACCGTGCGCCGGGCGTAAAGTGCCTGTTTGCGCTCATGGGTGCGGGTTTTCATTGCCAAAACGGCTTTGGACTTAAGGATCGCGGAATGCGCACCCTTTACCGCGGCCTCGGCCGATAGCTGGCCTGCTTCAGCCTTGGCGAGGCGAGCGCGCTGCTCGGTATTATCGAGACGAGCGAGCACATCGCCCATGCGAACAGATTGTCCCTCATCGGCATTAAGCTCGACAATAGGGTTACTGACCTTGAAACCGATTTTCGAGAGAACCCGCGCTTCCACCGTGCCCAATCCAAAAACTTTGACCGAAACTTTTTCTTCAGTCCGTGCCACATCGACAGATAAGGGGCGCTGCTTGGTCATATACCAGACCCCCGCAGCCAAACCAATTATCGCCAATAGAATGAGAATTTTTCCTGAGGGCATTTTCATTTTCCGGATTTCCTCTTAACCTTAGACGTGGATCGATTAGTTTTCGGCGGCGTTGTCATCAATCGCCCCTTGCGCTTAAAACCATCCAGTTGCAATTCCAAAAGCCGAAGCCCTTCATCCTCCAGATCAAAGTTGCGCGCATTAAGCGACCAACGCATTGCCAGCCCCTGAATGAGAGCCAGGATGAGATAGGCGGCGTCATCAGGATCAAGTGATTTGTCAAACCGGCCTGCCTCAATTTCAGCAGCAATCAGCTTTGAAAACAGACGTTGGCGTTGTGCAATCAGGCCTGCGAAAAAGGCGCGCAGCTTATCGTTCTCTGCATGCAGCTCGCGCGAAAACAAAATAGCAGGGATGGCGGGGGTCGACTTGATGAACATCAATTGGCCGACCACCAATCCGGTAAGCTTGGCAATAGGCAGCTGATCTTCATTTTGGCTGGTAGTCGCATTCGCACGCAGAAGCTTGCCAATATGCTGGGCGACAGCGTCCCATATGTCGACCTTGGTCGGAAAATGCCGGAAGATGCCCGGTTGCGATATGCCAACCTCTTTCGCCAACGCATCCGTTGTCATCCGGTCGGGACCGATGTCCCCGGCAAGCCGAAGTGCTGCTTCAATAATCTCGATTTTGCGGGCTTCGGCACTTTTTCGAATACGCGTCGTCAATGTTTGGTTCCTTTACACATGCTGGCGGCTCGACGTTGCAGGTAATCATGCAGACCGGTGGTCGTTGTCTGCTTCTTCATATTTAGTAAGTAAGTACTCACTAACTAGGTGATGTCAAGTTCTGATTAGAAAAAATTTGCTGCGGGGGAAAATTGACGAACGGGAATAATCGCGGTGGGGGAAAGTGACGGCGGGGGATAATGCGGTCGGGAAAAGTGACGGCGGGGAATGGTCGCGGTTAATATTCCGTCACCTATGCCTAAATCAATTCTGGTTCCGATGGAACCGCGCTGGCTTCTTCAAAGCCTTGGGCTTAACCTTCGGCTTCCGTTTTGCATCAACCGGGACAGAGTTAAAATTCTCCGCAGTAATTTCACGCCTTCGACGGGCCGAGAGCGGAGCGGCTCAAATTCTCGGATTGCAGATGGTGGGGGCGTTCGTGGTGCAAACCCTTGGACCCCACCAATTCTCATCGCTGCGTTCCGCTGTTCCCTTGGTAGCTGCCAAAGGTGGACTGGCAGCAAGGTGCCATAACCGGAAGTTTCAGAATCAATTTATGCGCGTCATCGACCTTCCGCTCGGCAACTTAGCGGACACTATGCTGCCGGTTACCCGGTTCGTACCAGTCGTGATCATCCCCGTCCCTCGGAAATGATCACCGTTCAAGAACCCGTGCCGGTAAGATAGTCCCCCATCCTCTCCGGCATCGGTGCAATTTATCTTCGGATCGGCGTAGCGCTTGAACTTAAGGCTGCGAGTTCACCACAAATAAGGCACAAGCCGGTAGCGCACCCGCGAGGCGTAGCCCTCGTAGCCGTCGAGTTCATCTCGCAGCATATGGTCCTCAAGAGCGGTTCTGACGACGATGCTGACGACAGACAAAATCGCCGGAATTAATGCCCACCATGATCCAAGCATGAAGGGTGTTGCCAAAATAAATCCGGCGATTACCCCGACATAACCCGGATGGCGTACATATCTGTATGGTCCACTGTCGATCACATGGTGATTGCGATCGTTCTGGATTCGCGCCGTCTTTTCAAAGAATGGATTGGCCAGCATCGACATATTGATGAGCGCATGCCCCACAACAAAGAGCACCGTGCCAACGAACCACAGCCAGGCTGGCATCTCGGACCAATGATTGCGCCCAGCATCAAGCGCGCCAACCAAAAGGATAAGCAAGTATGTCAAGCCGAATGCAGCCAGGCAGACGAAGTCCCATGACTTCGTCCCCGCACCGTACTGCAAGCGTCGTTTGAGCAGCTCGGGGCTGAACTTCCACAACAACAGCACATTGATCAAAATGCCGCTGAACAGCATGCCGACATAAACCCAACCGACGCCCCAATCCCATCGCCCGGCAAGCCTGAAAAAGGTCCACACAAACGCCGCGAAGATGACAATGTCCGCAATGATACGCACCGGCATGGCCGTAATCCTGTCTGCTGAAGACCGGTCTTTTCCAAGTGCCATAAATCATTCTCCACACGCATGTATGACGCCTCGGTTGTCACCGATCTCAAGCCACACGATGATGCCCCTCGATCATGCCCTTCCAAAGCTCACCGATGCCGGACATCTGCCGACTTGTGAGCACGCATTGTGCCACAGATTACGGCATATGTTAGGACGGATTTTATGGAGACTTTGACCTTTTCGCCAACCAGATTAGGGAGCGGCTCAAATTCTTGGATTGCAGATGGTGGGGGCGTTCGTGATGCGACCCCTTGGACCCCACTAATTCTCATCGCTGCGTTCCGCTGTTCCCCCGGAAGCTGCCAAAGGTGGACTGGCAGGGAGGTGCCAGCATCAGTCACGTCGGTCTCGATAGATTATCTGGTAGAGTGCAGCGCTCTATTCGCTGGCTGGCTGCCATGACGACAATGGCACACCGTAGTCATCCCGGCATATCTCCCGGGCTATGACCAAATCGTCCTGCAAGTAATCTCGTTCTGGAAAGTTCGATTGCACCGTCTCGTACACAAAAATGTACGTGCCTTCAGGGGTGTCTTCGAGCACGATCTTGTTGAACCCACTGCTGTTGATATTGCTCACAAATTTGACCACATATATGCGCTATCCGTTTACCGCTGGTAGATCAAGAATGCCGATGTCTCCTTTTTATGTTAAGGTTGCAGGCGGCAGCTCCAGGTCATGAGTTGCCATTCAGGGCGCGTCGGGTGGTTCTGGAAAATGATCCAAACCAGACATGCCTAACTTCGCAATCAACGGTGTCAATACCTGACCTCAGCATGTCCCCCTTCAACACACACCCCGTCTTCCTTCACCCCTTCAAAACCTTTGGCTTGCGCTTCTTATCAACCGCGACAAATTTGAAAGTACCTTCCGTCACCTTGACTTCGGCACCAACCCGGTTGCGGATTGCCCAGGCTTCCATTTGAACTGTGATTGATGTGCGCCCAATGCGTTTGATCTCGGCATGAACGGAAAGAACGTCGCCGACAAATACCGGTTCAAGAAAACTCATCGCGTCAATCGAAACCGTTACCACCCGGCCGCCCGCACATTGCCCAGCGCAAATCGCACCCGCCTTATCCATCTCGGATAAAACCCAGCCGCCAAAAATATCACCAGACGGGTTGGTGTCTCGGGGCATCGCCAATGTGCGCGTGGTAAGATCACCGCATGGCTCACAAGGGGAAGAAGGCTTTGCCACTTTTGCAGGCTTTGCCGCTTTTGCGGGCTTTGCCACTTTTACAGGCTTTGCCACTTTTGCCATTTGCGATCACCTCAGCCGACAAGCTTCTCGATTTTAGCTTCAAGCTCATTGATCCGCACTTCTAGTGCTTGCCCCTGCTCCCGCGCCTTCACGGCCATTGTTTTCACCGCATCAAACTCCTCGCGGCTGACAACATCCATCTCCCGCATCACCCGCTCACCCTGGCTGCGGATCATGCTTTCGACTTCCTGGCGCGCACCTTGTGCCGCCCCGGCTGCATCGGTCATCATTTTGGCGAGTTCATCAAATAATTTATTGCTGGTCTGGGTCATGGATTTTGGGTCTCTATTTTGGTCTCGAATTTTAAATTTGGTTTTAAAAATCCTATATCCTGTGGTGGTGGATAGGTACAGGTAAATTTGGAGCAGTGAGCAGAGATCCCACTATAGTGCATAGATGACAGATTACGAATTCATACCTCTCATGGCAGCCGATTTGCCATTGATGAAACGATGGCTCGCCGCACCCCATCTGAGCCAATGGTGGGGAGAGCCTGCACACCAATATGAATTGATCAAAACCGACCTTGATGATGCCGACATCGATATGCGGCTCGTTATGTTTGAACAAACCCCCATCGGCTATATCCAGGATTATGATCCACGCGACTGGCCCGACATCCATTTCGCAGGTCTGCCCACCGGCACGCGGGCAACAGACCAGTTTATTGGCGAACATGAAATGCTTGAAAAGGGCCACGGTTCGGCATTTCTGCGTGCCCGGGCCGAGGCACTGATCGAGGCGGGGGCGACAATGGTCGTCACTGACCCCGATGCGGCAAATAGCCGGGCCTGTGCCGCCTACCGAAAAGCCGGATTTGAAGAACAGGAGCGCTTTAAAAATAAAGACAGCGAAACCTATGGAGGCGCAAATAAAGACGGCACGTTCTTATTGATGATTTATCGCGGATGATATGAAGGGTGATGTAAGGGGTGATATGAAGGGAGCCTGTCAACCACATCACTTGACAACCCGGCGCGGTAGACCCCATTGGATGAACACGAACATGATCAAAATCCGGAACCGCTCATGAGCCTGTTACCCATCCTCGCCCTCACATTTCCCGAGATTGACCCCATAGCCTTTCAGCTCGGGCCCATTACAGTACGCTGGTACGGGCTCGCCTATATGGCCGGGCTCATGTTTGGCTGGTACTATATGCGCCTTCTCATCCAGAACGAACGCTTATGGCGTGGCGGCAAATCCCCCATCACGGACGAAAATATTGACGACCTCCTGCTCTGGGTCACTTTGGGCATTGTTGTTGGCGGGCGGCTCGGCTTCGTCCTGCTTTATGAACCAACCTATTTTCTCGCCAACCCAAGTGAAATTTTGGCCATCTGGCACGGCGGCATGTCTTTTCATGGCGCACTCGTCGGCGTATCCGTCGCAGCCTATATCTTTGCCAAACGCAACAACATCCAGCTGCTAAGCCTTGGCGATCTCCTAAGTGCGGCAACGCCCATCGGGATCGCACTTGGACGGATCGCCAATTTCATAAACTCCGAGCATTTTGGCCGTCCAACGGACGCCCCCTGGGGCATGGTTTTTCCAAATGGCGGCCCTGACGTGCGCCACCCGAGCCAGCTCTATGAAGCAGCCCTGGAGGGTCTTGCCCTCTTTCTCTTTCTCCGCTTCCTCACCCACTACCGCCATAAGCTCAAACACCCAGGTACCATCACTGGCGCATTTTTCATCGGTTATGGATGTGCGCGTATTTTCTGCGAAATTTTCCGTGTGCCCGAAGCCGTCCATGCCCTTAACCTCGGCCCCATAACCACCGGCCAGATCTATTCCGTGCCCATGATCATCATTGGCATCATATTCCTCGGGCTCGCACGCCGTGAGCAAAATCAGACAGCCTGATGGTTATTCAAGCCGAAAATGCTCTGGCAGTAAAACTCAAAGACAGTATTCGTCTGAGCGGCCCCATCACCATTGAACATTTCATGTCCGCATGCCTGATGGACCCGGACTTTGGCTATTATCAAACTGAACGCGTTTTTGGCCAGCAAGGTGATTTCATCACAGCGCCTGAGATATCACAGACCTTTGGTGAGCTGATTGGCATCTGGGTAGCGGTTGTCTGGCAATCAATGGACAAACCCGAGGCCTTTAACCTCATAGAGCTTGGACCGGGGCGCGGCACGCTGATGAGTGATGCCATGCGTGCCATGAAAATCATGCCCGGCGCGTTTGAGGCCGCTAACGTCCACCTGATTGAGCAAAGTGCAAACCTTCGCGACGTACAAAAGGAGACACTGGGACCGAATAGTCACGAGTTGCATTGGCATCAAACCCTCAAAGACGTGCCAAAAGCACCAGGCATTCTGCTCGCCAACGAGTTTTTCGATGCGCTGCCCATCCGTCAATTCATGAAAGTTGACGATCAATGGTTTGAGCGTCTGATCGGCATGGATGAAAACATGGCATTTCAGTATATTTTAAGCGATAACCCCGTTGATCCAGAACTTGATGCCTCAGTCCTCTCGGGCGCTAAACCCGGAGATATTGTCGAGACCCGGCATATACCCCGCGACCTCCTGCCAAATCGAGCGGACAATGCCGACCATCCATTTGCAGCCCTTATAATTGATTACGGACACACAAAGAGTGCCGTCGGTGATACCTTTCAGGCTATAAAAAATCACGCCTATTGCGACCCGTTAAAAACCCCCGGCGAGGCTGACGTCACAGCCCATGTCGACTTTCAGGCCCTGGCAAATATCACGACCGAGCCTGGTTATGTTGTCGAGACACCAACCACCCAGGCTGAATTTCTCTGTGCACTCGGCATTATCGAGCGGGCGCAGGCTCTGATTGAGAAAGCCACCATGGTTGAGCGTAATAAGATTGAAAATCAGATCGCACGCCTTATCTCTGAAGCTGCAATGGGAACACGTTTCAAGGTCTTGGGCGTGCGCAGTCAGACATGCCCTCCCCTCCCCGGATTTACCAGCCAGACATAAATGCGGGTAAGCGCACTACCAATGAGGTGTAATTAAATGGCCGAACTTCTACGATGCAAAGAATTGGGTGCCCTCAACGGCATCAATCACGGGTTTTTCACCCGAAAGGGCGGCGTATCCAAAGACCCGCTATATGCCTCCCTCAATTGCGGTTTTGGCTCAGGCGACAAAACCGGGAATGTTGCCAAAAACAGAGACAGGGTGACAATCGCGCTCGGTGTAGGACCGGAGCAGCTGATCACGCCCTATCAGACCCATAGTGCCGACGTGGCCATTGCAAGCAATCCATGGGCCCATAAAGATGCACCAAAGGCCGATGCAATCGTTACCAAAACAAAGAAGCTGGCCATCGCCATTTTAACAGCAGATTGCACACCGGTTCTCTTTGCCGACGAAAAAGCTGGTGTCATAGGTGCCGCACATGCCGGTTGGCGGGGTGCCATTGGAGGCATTCTCGAAGCAACAATCGACGCGATGGTTGCCCAGGGTGCCAAACGGGGGGATATTCGTGCCGCGATTGGCCCGTGCCTGAACCAGCCAAATTATGAGGTTGGACCCGAGTTTATTAAGGAATTCAATGACAAAGACCCCGAATATCTCGAATTCTTTGGACAAGATGAAGCCTCGCAAGGCATTTATTTCAATTTGCCCGGCTTTGTCATACACCGGATTGAGGGAGCAGGATTAAAGAAAATATCAGGTTCAGGCGTCTGCACTTATGAAAACGAATCAAAATTCTTCAGTTACAGACGAAATACTCACCAAAAACTTAAAGATTATGGCCGTCAAATCTCTGCCATTGTGCTGACGTAATATTTTTCCACACTAACGTGCCCCTATTTAGCCCGTTTATACGCTAATTTCTCGATTTTGCCACAACCATGGCTGGACGCGCCAAAGGTTAACGGTTAGTTAATAAGAATCAAACGGGGTCCCGGCATTAGCCATATCACATGTAAGTGATTGAGTTTTTGCATTGAGTATTGTTTTTTATTTGTGTTGCGTTCCCGAATTGCCGGACAATTTGACAAATTTGGATAAGCCAGAGGGAGTCGTCACCAGTGACGCACACACAAACTGCTGCAGCACCTCGCATTGCGAGAATTTTGAAGCTGTCGATTACTGCAGGTCTGATGAGCGTTATGCTATCAGCTTGCGGAACAAGTGATATTTTCGGAACCACCGGGCAAATAACGTCCCAGATTCCTCAAGCCACATCACAAACGGCTCAAACGCCAGCTTCGAAAGTTGCGTTTGCCCGTATTATTGGCGCGCCTACAAGTGTTTCAACAAGGCTGACAAAAAATCTCATTGAAGCAGCCGCCAAACGCAATCTGGCTGTGATAACAAACGGCTCGGATAAACCCGATTACACAATCCGTGGTTATGTGGTGGCAGCTGGAATGAATACAGGCACCAAACTATCATATATCTGGGATATCGCAGATAAAACAGGCAAGCGCGCGCATCGTATTACGGGCGAGGAAATCCTGAATGGCAAAAACGCCAAGGATCCGTGGGCCAATGTAACAGACGGCGCTATCAATGGCATTGCCGAGAAAACCGTAGGCAAATTTATTACATGGTTGCCCAACAAAAAAACCGGCGCATCAACTCCCGCTGTCGCTCCACCGGCATCGCAGAAAATTGCCAACGCAGCACCTGCAGCCCCTGCTTACACCGGTAGTCTGGCCACAAACTCTGGCGCTACAACAGCATTCATTGAAGCTGTACACGGCGCGCCTGGCGACGGCAAAGCATCTCTGACAAATGCCATTCGCCAACAGTTGAAGGCCAAAGGCATTCGCATCGCAAGTGCCAACACATCGCCAAATTATGTAGTGCGCGGCAATGTGTCCATGGGAGCCCCGAGCAACGGCAATCAAAAAATCAAGATTGAATGGCAGGTTCTCGATCCAAACGGCAAACGTCTTGGTGTGGTGTCACAGAAAAATGTGATCCCCCAGGGCACGCTGGACGGCAAATGGGGTGGTACAGCACAGGCCGCAGCATCGGCTGCCTCACAAGGCATTGTGAAACTTCTGCCATCGACAGCCAAAATAAATTAAATCTGGTCAATAAAGTCAGATTGCACCAGATAATTAGACAAAATATGGGCCCGGACCGGTTTACAAGGTTCGGGCTCAGTTGTTAGAACGCCTCAAACACAATGCTGAATGAGTGTTTTCAATTTTCAACCGGACAAATCCATTGATAAATTTTGCTGAACAAAACACGAGGTGGGCGGCATGAAACTGATTGCCGGAAACTCCAATGCCCCGCTTGCCAAAGCAATCGGCGAATATTGCAATATTCCCCTTACCAAATGTATCGTACGGCGTTTCGCCGATATGGAAATTTTTGTCGAAATCCAGGAAAATGTACGCGGTGAGGACGTCTTTGCTGTTCAGTCCACATCCTACCCCGCAAATGACCATTTAATGGAGCTTCTCATTCTGATCGACGCCTTAAAACGCTCATCAGCTGGCCGGATCAATGCGGTCATCCCCTATTTTGGATATGCACGACAGGACCGCAAACCCGGACCACGCACCCCCATTTCAGCAAAACTTGTCGCAGACCTGATAACTCAGGCCGGAGCCGACCGTGTCATGACGCTTGATTTGCACGCGGGTCAGATCCAGGGATTTTTTGACATCCCGACTGACAATCTCTTCGCTGCCCCCGTTATGATGCGCGATATAAAAGAACGCTATAAAAATAATAACATCACAGTGGTGTCTCCCGATGTCGGCGGTGTGGTCCGCGCACGTGCTCTCGCCAAACGTATCGACGCCGATCTGGCCATCGTCGACAAACGCCGCGAGGGACCGGGGCAATCCGAAGTCATGAATGTTATTGGCGATGTTCAAGGTCGACAATGCATACTCGTTGACGATATTATTGATAGCGGTGGTACACTCTGCAATGCCGCCGAGGCGCTTCTCGAGCGGGGTGCAACCGAAGTTATGGCCTATATTAGCCATGGCGTTCTCTCTGGCGGTGCGGTGGCCCGCATAACCGGATCAAAAATCAAAACACTGTTCATAACAGACAGCATACGGCCGACCGAAGCCATATTAAACGCGCCCAATATTCAGGTGCTAACTATTGCTCCGCTTATTGGCGAAGCAATCCGGCGAACGACAGCAGAAGAATCCGTCTCAAGCCTATTTCACTGATGCTTACCGTAAGCTGACTTGAGTGATTGCCAAATCAACTCAATAGCGTTATAAACCCTGCCATTCTTTCACATTGCGCCCACACCCCTGGAGGAAGCGCTCTTTGAAAGAACCAATTAGGGGCTCGCGAGGGCCCTTTTTCTTATTTATGGAGAATAAAAAGCTATGGCTGACATTATTGAATTGAAAGCTGAGGCGCGCGAGCTTGGCGGCAAGGGGGCCGCAAGACGTATCCGCCGTGAAAATAGAGTGCCGGGTGTAATTTACGGCAATAAAGAATCCCCTGAAGCCATTTCCATCGATCGCAAAACGATCGTCAAATATATGGAAACCGGCTCGTTCTTATCGACCCTCTTTATGGTCAATGTTGACGGCAAAAAGACTCGTATAATTCCGCGCGATCTGCAAGTTGATCCTGTGCGTGATTACCCAACCCACTTTGATTTCCTGCGCCTCTCAAAAGATGCTCACATCACCGTGAGTGTCTCATTGAATTTTACCAATGAAGAAGAATCGCCAGGCCTCAAATCTGGTGGCACACTGAACGTTGTGCGCCATGAGATCGAAATTTCCTGTCCTGCCGACTCTATTCCAGAATCGATCGAGGCCAGCCTCGAAGGATTGAATGTTGGCGACAGCCTGCATTTCTCGGACATCACCTTGCCCAAAGGGGTCAAGTCCGCCATCACCGACCGCGACTTTACACTTGTCACGCTTATGGGTGCACCGGCGGAAGAAGAGCCGGATGAAGTTGAAGGCGAAGCAGTTGAAGGCGAAGACGCTGCTGAAGGCGAAGACGCTGATAAAGCTGAAGGTGGCGACGAGAAATAGTTCTCGATAAGCGCAAGGGGAAATTGACCCCATGAAACTCCTTGTTGGATTAGGCAATCCAGGAACCAAATACGCCCGGAACCGGCATAATGTCGGCTTCCGGGTGATCGATACCTTATGGGACGAATATCGCGGCACTCCGTGGCGGTCGCGCTTTCATTCGGACACATCTGAACTTCGATTGGGTTCTGACAAGTGCCTCCTCCTGAAACCGCAAACCTATATGAATGACAGCGGGCGCGCGGTTGGAGCGGCCATGCAGTTTTTCAAACTCAACCTTGAGGACGTCATCGTTTTTTATGACGAAATCGACCTCAATCCGGGCAAACTGCGCATTAAAACCGGTGGTGGTGCGGCAGGGCATAATGGGCTGCGTTCAATCTCGGCTCATGTCGGCAATGATTATGTGCGCGTACGCATAGGCGTTGGACGCCCGCAACAAAAACACGACGTTGCAAACTATGTCCTCCGTGATTTTGCCAAAGCCGATGAAACATGGTTAGAGCCGTTGATCAACAGCCTTGTTGCGTCGGGCGATAAAATCATCAGTGGCGACTATGCCGGCGTGATGAATGAAGCCGCCCTTGTCGTCAAAGCGGCAATAGGCGGGAATGATGACAAAAGAGCTGCAGCAAACAATAACGGGGCGAAGTCAGCACGCAAGTCCGAAAAACCGGACGCGACGAAACCCGCGAATAAACCGGACGGCGCATCGAGCGGTGCATTGGCCGACAAGCTCAAAAACTGGCTCAAAGACAAAAAAGATTAAAACGAAGCGGAAAGCAAAAGACCATGGGATTTAAATGCGGAATTGTCGGATTGCCAAATGTCGGCAAATCAACCCTCTTTAATGCGCTGACAGAGACGGCCGCTGCAGAAGCCGCCAACTATCCCTTCTGCACCATCGAGCCAAATGTCGGCGAAGTATCCGTGCCGGACGAGCGCCTTGACGACGTCGCTAAAATCGCATCATCCAAGGAAATTATCCCGACGCGGTTGAGTTTTGTTGATATCGCCGGTCTGGTTCGCGGCGCCTCCAAGGGCGAAGGCTTAGGCAACAAATTCCTCGCCAACATCCGCGAGGTCGATGCCATCGCCTATGTGCTCCGTTGCTTTGACGATGACGATATCACTCATGTCGAAGGAAAAATCGATCCTCTATCTGACGCCGAAACAGTTGAGACAGAGCTGATGCTCGCCGATCTAGAAAGCCTGGAAAAACGCATTCAAAACCTGGAGAAGAAAGCCAAGGGCAAAGACAAGGACGCAATAGCGGCACTTAAACTGATCGAGAAAGTTTTGCCCGTACTTCAGGACGGCAAACCCGCCCGCACCGCAGATATTACAGATGACGAACAGCTGACATTTCAAAGCCTGCAACTCCTGACGTCAAAGCCTGTGCTTTATGTTGCCAATGTCGATGAAGCCTCTGCCGCCACCGGCAATGAATATTCAGCCCAGGTTGACGCCCGCGCGCGCGAAGAAGGGGCGGTCTCTGTCACCATCTCAGCTAAAATAGAATCTGAACTCGCAACACTTGATGATGATGAACGTGTCGAATATCTCGGCGAGCTCGGGCTTGACGAACCGGGCCTCAAGCGCCTCATCCGTGCGGGCTACGAGCTCCTGGAGCTGATTACCTATTTCACTGTCGGGCCTAAGGAAGCCCGCGCCTGGACCGTGACCAAAGGCACGAGCGCCCCCAAGGCCGCCGGCGTCATTCATACCGATTTTGAAAAAGGCTTTATCCGTGCCGAGACGATTTCGTACGGCGATTTTGTTGAACTCGGTGGCGAGAATGCCGCCAAGGATGCGGGTAAAATGCGCCTTGAGGGCAAGGATTATATCGTCCGCGATGGCGACATCATGCATTTCAGATTTGCTAACTAGGAAGAGCTTTTCAGGTTTTGATTGAATAAAAACCGTGCTCTAACATTTTCTTGTGATCCCTCAACTATCACCCTTCATCAGCTTGCGGATATTCTCCGGAACTTCACTTGGGCTGCCGCCATCACCAAGTGCTTGCGCTATAAGCTCGGTCGGCACCTTGCCGCCTTCCGACATAAAAAGCGTCTTCATATGTGCGGTCGCGATCTCCTCGCCATTCTGTTCCATCGTCTGAGTGATATAAATCCATTTGTCATCCCAACCAACGATATGAGAGACGAGGTCGTACCGCTCAAAAAGATAAAGGCTCTTGCGAAACGTGGTGTGAATGGCGCCTATAACCGGATACCAGCCGTTCTTGCTCAATGTCCTGAGCATTCCCATACGGATGATGAGATCAACGCGCCCAAGATCCATCACCGATAAAAACCGGCCATTATTCATATGGAAATTAAGATCAAGATCATTGGGCAAAACGCGCAGAGAAATCCGCCCTTTATCCTCAAGCATCAGTTTGGAGCGAAAGAACGCGCCCGCCGAAACAATCAGCATTCTGAAAAGCAAATTCATGATCGCCGCTCACCCATTGCGCCTCACCCCCCACCATATCTCAAATGCATCACGTCGACGGATTGCTGGACAATTTCCTCAAGAACATCGAGATCAATATCGGCAAGCTTGTTGATGTAAAGGCATGAGCTACTTGTCTTGTGTTTGCCGAGCCTATCCAGCAAATCCGAAAATTCGGAAAAACCCGGCATAATATAGACCACAAAATTGCTCTTGCGCGGCGCAAAACCGGTAATGAGATGATCACCCTCCCGGCCGCTCTCATATTTATAATGATAGGTCCCAAACCCAACGATGCTGTCGCCCCACATGCACGCTGGATAACCGCTCGCCCGCGCCATCATGACTTTGAGCACAATACTATCAGCGCGTTTTTTGTCAGGCATGACCTGGGCGAGATAATCATCGACAGAGGCATCCGTCGGTTTTGTTTTATTGCCAACCATTATTTGGCCCTCGGGTCAGCCACATCACTGATCTGCACTTCCATGCGCGACCGTCCCCCCCACGTGTCACGGCGCACATTTCCGGCAATATGCAGTGGCATTCCCTTGGAACCAAGAATGAGATCACCAATCGGTGTCCCCACAGAGCGGAAGGATATGGCGTCAATGCGCTTTCCGTCCGCCGCCTCCAGAACGCATCTGATATGAGCCTCGCCAACAATCTTGGAAAATTTTATCCGATGCGCGGGAAAGGCAAATCGCGGCTGCGGATTTGAGTTACCGTAAGGACCAGCACGCTCAAGGAGATCAATGAACTCCGCCGTCACACTACCCGGTGTGAGCGCACCATCAAGCTTTAGCGTCGCTTCTGATCGCGACTGCGCAGCACTTTCCGCAAGTTCACCTGACATGAAAATCGTCAATTCATCAACCCGGTCCCGCTCAACCGTAAGCCCGGCCGCCATCGCGTGACCACCCCCCTTGATGAGGAGGCCAGCGCCAACCGCTTTTTGGACCGCCGAGCCAATATCAACTCCCGCGATGGAGCGAAGCGAGCCGGTGCCCTGGGTTCCTTTTTCATCCCATGCAATGACGCAACTTGGCCTGCGAAAACGGTCTGATAGTCGGCTGGCCACAAGCCCGACAACACCTTTGTGGAAATGATCACCACCAAGGATAAGAATGGGAAGGTCCGGATCTTCCTCAACCATAAGTTCGGCGCGAATATTGGCTTCCTCAAGCATTTCCGTTTCAATCGCCTTGCGCTCGCCGTTAAGCCGGTCGAGTAGTTCTGAAATCCGGCGCGCCTCAATCTCATCATCGCCCGCCAAAAGTCGCGCACCCAGGCCTGCGTCCCCAATCCGTCCGCCCGCATTAATTCGCGGCCCAAGCATGAAACCAAGATGATAGGTCGTCGGTGCCGTATTGAGGCGGGAGGCGTCCGAAAGGGCGCGCAAGCCGACATTCTGCCGCTTACGCATGATCTTGAGACCCTGAGTGACAAATGCTCGGTTAAGCCCTGTGAGCGGCACCACATCACACACCGTGCCGAGCGCCACCAGGTCGAGAAATTGCAAAAGATCAGGTGCGGTTTTTCCGCCCTTATAGAAATCGCGTTTTTTCAACTCCCGCAAGGTTGCAACAAGCACCATAAATGTAACACCCGCAGCACACAGATGACCAAGATCGCTCAAGTCATCCTGACGGTTAGGGTTTATAACAGCCAAAACATCAGGCAGCACCTCTCCTGCCAAATGATGATCAACAATAATGACGTCAACACCGCGTGCGGTTGCTGTTTCCAACGCTTCATGGCTTGTGGTGCCGCAATCGACCGTAACGATCAGCTCGGACCCCTCATCAATGAGCGTCTCGATAGCGCCGACATTCGGACCATAACCCTCAAAAATCCGGTCTGGAATATAAATCCGTGCATCCTGCCCGTGCGCCTTGAGAAAGAGACTGACAAGGGCGCTTGACGTGCCCCCATCCACATCATAATCGCCAAAAACAGCGACCGGTTGAGCTTTTTCGATGGCATCGGCAAGCCGCGCCGCCCCCTTTTCCACATCACGCATGGAATGGGGATCGGGCATAAGGTTTTTCAATGTCGGATTAAGCGCGTCATCAACAGTATCAAGTGTCGTGCCGCGAGCAGCCAGAACACGGCCAAGAATTTCAGGAAGGTCAAAGCGCTGTGCAATGGCACTTGCGGTTGCAGCCTGTTCGACGGTCAGTCGCTCGCGCCAGACGAAATCACGCGCCGAATGCGTGACCCCCAGAAAGGCTGCATCTTGTGTCATCAAAGAACTCCTGAATTATGCGCGCCTTCTTGCAACTTTTTTTCCAACCAAAGTGCACTTTGTTCAAAAAACATCGTGCCTAGTTTAATTGAATTTTTCGAGACCGGGGATAGAGACAATCAAAGTTCGAGAGTTTTCTGCATGGTCACCCAACGTATTGAGCGATTATTCGACGTCATGATCACAGATTCAGTCCCCACCGTGCCCCCTATCGATTGCACCCCGCCGAGCATCCATCCGCTGGTCACCCCTGATGCCGCAAACACCACATCACCCCGGACTATGTCATCAAGGTCATATTTGATATCGGCGTTCTTAATCTCCGACGCCTTCATGCGTTCTTTATGTTCGTCGACCAGCATCTTGAGACGCCCCTGCATCTGACCACCGCGGCATTTCAGGATGGCCGCACCAAGCACACCTTCTTGCGCACCTCCAATACCGAGATACATATCAACACCTGATGTCTCAGGGTCAGTGGTCTTGAAGACACCAGCAATATCGCCATCAACAATGAGATTAATCGCAGCACCGGCGTCCCGCACTTCTTCAATCATCCGGCCGTGTCGCGGACGATCAAGCACACAAACCGTAAGATCTTCAATCTCGCAGCCCTTGGCTTGGGCCAGGTTTTTAAGATTGTCTGCCGGGCTCGCATCAAGATCGATTATGCCTGAAGGATATCCAGGCCCAATGGCGATCTTATCCATGTAAACTTCAGGAACGGGAAGAAAGCAGTCCTCACCGCCAACCGCCATCGTGGTCAGCGCACCGGGCAAAGCTTTTGCACATTGCGTCCCCCCTTCAAGGGCATCCACAACAATGCTGAGCAAAGGACCATCCCCCCCACCAATATGCTCACCGGCATAGAGCTTGTCGCATTCCCCTTCAACACCCTCGCCAATAATAATCCGTCCGTTTATGGAAATATTGTTGAGCACCTCATGCATCGCATTGACCGCAGCCTCATCAGCGTCGACCTCATCGCCAAATCCGCTAAAGCGCGCAGCAGCGATCGCCGTCTGTTCAACGACCCTGAGCAGTCGTGATGTCAGATTATTCTCCAACTCAGACAATATATTTATTCCAACCAAGGTGATTTCCTCCCTTTTTCCTAAGGGCAATTTATGCCTTATCAGGTGCAAGCGGTATCAGAGTTTTTCAATACGTATCATTTGCGGCGTTTTATCCACATGTCCATCCGCCTCAATAGCCGTCAGTGCCGCGCGAATGGCCTTTTCGGTTGTCGGATGGGTGATCATCACAACCTGACGTACATCACCGGGGTCAATATCCGCCCCAATCCCGGGCAGGGCCGTTTTGGGTCGTCTCTGCACAATACTTTCAAGCGAAACCCCCTCATCCGCCATTCGCTGCGCAATAGCCGCAAATGAACCCGGGCGATCTTCTACCGATATCCGTACATAATAGCCACCCTCATGGGTACGCATGCCTGCCCGTTCGTATTTCTTCAGCGTAGACGCTGGCTTGATAAAAGTGGACATCACGGTTCCACGCGCAACGTCCAAAATGTCAGCCATAACAGACGAGGCAGTTGGACCAGCGCCAGCCCCCGGGCCAACCAGCATGACATCACCGACAAAGTCGCCAGTCACAGCGACACAATTGGTAACCCCGCCAACCTCCGCAATGGCTGAATGAAGCGGCACCATCGCGGGGTGCACACGCTGCTCAATACCACTTTCCGTCTTCTGCGAAACACCCAACAGTTTGATGCGGTAACCGAGCTCCTGCGCCATTTCAAGGTCGCTAAGCTCAATGTTTTCAATGCCTTCAATAAAGAGGTCATCAAAGGCAACTTCCGTTCCGAAGGCCAGACTGGTCAAAAGCGCCACCTTGTGAGCCGCATCTATGCCGCCGATATCAAATGCCGGATCAGCCTCCGCATAGCCCGCCTCCTGGGCTTCCCGGAGCACGTCATCAAATGAGCGCCCCTCATTTTCCATCTTCGTCAATATATAGTTGCATGTACCATTGAGGATGCCGTAGACCCTGCTGATTTCATTGGCAGCAAAACTCTCCCGCATGGCCTTGATGATCGGAATACCACCCGCAACCGCCGCCTCAAAACACAAAGCCACATTGTTGCTCTCCGCAAGCAAAGCAAGCTCGGTGCCGTGATGCGCCAAAAGTGCCTTATTGGCCGTCACCACATGTTTTCCAGCACCAAGGGCAGTCCGCACAGCCTCAAGTGCAATACCGTCCTCGCCACCAACAAGCTCAACAAACACATCTATATCAGGCGAGGCTGCAAGCTCCACAATATCATCGAACCAGGCATAGTCACTAAGATCAACGCCACGATCTTTAGACCGGTTCTGCGCCGACACAGCACTGACCATCACCGGACAGCCCGCAGCTACAGCAATTTCCGACTTGTGTTTTTCAACAAGCGTTATGAGCCCCGCTCCGACCGTTCCAAGTCCGGCCACACCCAATCGTACCGCATCACCCATATGGCACCTGCACTTTCGCGTTCTTCAGAAATAATGATAATCAATTGTTTTTTTGCGTCATGGGAATGACGTTATGCATATTCGCTGGCGCCTCGGCGAGGAACTTCTTGATGTTCCGCGCCGCTTGCCTGATGCGATGTTCGTTTTCGACAAGTGCAATACGTACATACCCCTCGCCATATTCTCCAAATCCAATACCCGGCGAGACCGCAACATCAGCCTTTTCCAGGAGAAGCTTAGAAAATTCAAGCGAGCCAATCTCCTGGAACATTTCAGGAATAGGCACCCATGCAAACATAGTCGCAGGCGGAGATGGAATATCCCACCCTGCGCGCCCGATACTATCGACCAGGCAATCCCGCCGCGCCCTGTAGATACCCCTGATTTCATCAACGCAATCCTGCGGTCCGTTAAGTGCTGCCGATGCCGCCACCTGAATAGGCGTAAACGCACCATAATCGAGATAGCTTTTGACCCGCGTCAACGCCGCGATCAAGCGCTCATTTCCAACCGCAAATCCCATCCGCCAACCCGGCATGGCATAGGTCTTTGATAGCGATGAAAACTCGATCGCCACATCCACCGCACCCTCAATCTGTAGAATTGAAGGTGGGGGCACATCATCAAAATAGATCTCACAATATGCAATATCCGAAATGATAATAAGTTCGTGCTTCTTGGCGTAAGCCACAACTTCCCGGTAGAAATCGAGGTCCGCTACAAGAGCCGTCGGGTTTGAGGGAAAATTAAGTACGAGTGCAAGAGGCTTGGGCACCGAATGCAATACTGCATGATCAAGCGCGCGCATAAATTCTTCACCCGTCCCCACAGGCATATGACGAATGCCGCCGCCCGAAATGATAAAGCCAAACTCATGTATTGGGTAAGTCGGATTAGGCACCAGAATAACGTCACCAGGTGCCGTGATCGCCTGGGCAAGATTGGCAAAGCCTTCTTTCGATCCAATGGTCGCCACGATTTGCGTGTCAGGATTTAGTTTTACATCAAAGCGCCGTTCATAATATTTAGCCTGCGCCAACCTTAAACCAGGAATACCTTTCGATGCCGAATAACGATTGGTACGAGGCTTTTTCACGGTCTCAATGAGTTTTTCAACAATATGCTCCGGCGTCGGCATATCGGGATTACCCATGCCGAAATCGATAATATCGGCACCCTTTGCCCGCGCCTGTCCTTTAAGGCGATTTACTTCCTCAAAGACATAAGGGGGCAGTCTTTTTATTCGATGAAATTCTTCTGTCACGATAAACCGTTTATTTTCTAAAATGAATTGGATTGCGCCATATATGATTTGCGAACATATACACCCGAATTGCGCTCAAATACCAGCCTTCGTCATCAATAGGTGGAATCTTATTGGAGTATTGGCGGGCATTTTAATAATGGGGCTGAAAAACTTAACGCTTCTCGATGTTTTCTATCGTCTTGGCCCGCAATTGATCATTTTCCAGGGCCATATCATCGATGGCTTTCCTGCGCTCGTCAGGAGTAAGTACCTTTTGCGTGATCCGGTCTATATCCGCAACAGAAGGGTAACTCACAGTACCGCTTGAGCACGCGCACATGCCAAACAGCAAAATGATGCTGCACATCAATTTAGCTATTTTCGCTCGCTTGAAAAACTGATCGGCCCAATATTCCAAAATCGGCATCCATTAAAAGTTGCGCGTTGCTAATTGCTAACAGGCCAAAATAATAATCTTGACAAGGTTAACACCTAATGACCAATAGCAGATTCGTGCCATTTGATATAGGGTGACACACATATGCGCGCGCCATCAAGAGCGGTTCACGCAATATAAGGCCAGGAGTTCATCAATAAACGAGCAAATTCACAATAATGTGGCAGCCGGCATATGAGCTTTATGAAATACTATTGGGATGGAAAAACCAGGAATGCAAAAAAAAGTCGACGACAATCCAACTGACAATGTAGAGAGCTATCAGATCTCGGACCCGCAGGAACTTGCACATAATATGCTGCGGTTGATGGAAAAAGGCGGGATAGCTCTATCTGGTCTACTCGCCAAATCAGGCAATCAGGGTGGATCCATGAGCTCATCAAATGAGATGAGCGAAGCAACTGAGCTATTGGCCGAGATTGCCAAACAGTGGATGAACAACCCCGATGCCTTCGCCGAAGTTCAAGGCGAGCTCATGCGTGATTACTCCGAGCTAATGGCGGCGTCAGTAAAGCGCATGATGGGACAGGAAGTCGATCCCGTAGCCGAACCCGAAGCAGGGGATGCGCGTTTTAAGGATCATGACTGGTCGGACAACCAGTATTTCGATTTTTGGAAACAGGCTTATTTGATCACGTCTCGTTGGGCGGAAGACGTCGTTCTCAAAACCGACGGCCTTGACGATCAAACACGTCAACGCGCCGGCTTTCATCTCCAACAGCTGACAACCGCGCTATCGCCGTCAAACTTCCCTGTCACCAATCCCGAAGTCTTACGCGAAACTCTAAACTCCAATGCCTCGAACCTCGTGAAGGGCATGGAAAACCTGGCGACAGACGTTGAAAAATCTGATGATCTTCTGAAAATCTCTCAAACCGATGTCTCTGCTTTTGAGGTCGGCGTTAATGTTGCCGCCACCGAGGGCAAGGTTGTTTTTGAGAACGAGATTATTCAGCTCATTCAATACACACCTACAACCGATACGGTGCACGAAAAACCGCTCCTGATTGTGCCGCCATGGATCAACAAATTTTATATACTCGATCTCGCACCAGCCAAATCATTTATCCGCTACGCAGTCGCCGAAGGCTTCACCGTCTTCATCATATCATGGGTCAATCCCGATGAACGCTTAAGAGATAAAACCTTTGAAGACTATATGTTTGAGGGACTTCTCACGGCAGCTGACGCGGTTAAAGCGGAAACCAACCAGGAAACAGTCAACGCGGTTGGCTATTGCGTCGGTGGCACGCTTCTCGCTTCGTCTCTTGGCTGGCTTGCAGCGCGCAATGAAAACGTGTTCGAAAGTGCGACATTCTTCACCACCCAGGTCGACTTCACAAAAGCCGGTGATTTGCAGGTCTTTATCGATGACGCCCAGCTCACGGAACTTGAGGAAATGATGGCCGAACGCGGCTACCTCGATGGCTCACGCATGGCAAACGCATTTAATATGCTGCGCCCGCGTGACCTCATCTGGCCCTATATCGTAAACAATTACATGCTCGGCAAACAGCCATTTCCGTTTGATCTCCTCTTTTGGAATCAGGATTCGACCCGCATGACCGAAGCCAATCACAGCTTTTATCTCAGAGAATTTTATAATGACAACAAGCTCTCAAAAGGCGAGCTTAGCCTCGGTGGCGAAAAACTGGATCTCGGAAAAGTCACCCTGCCCATTTATGAGCTCGCCGCTCGCGAAGACCACATCGCACCGGCACAATCCGTATTTGTCGGTTCCAAATTATTTGGCGGCCCCGTGCGTTATGTGTTGTCAGGTTCAGGTCATATTGCCGGCGTCGTAAACCCACCCGAAAAACACAAATATCAATACTGGATCAACACCCGGGACGAGGACACATATGAGGAATGGTTTGAAAATTCCACCGAGCATCCGGGCTCCTGGTGGCCGGACTGGAGTGAATGGCTGAGCTCACATTCCGGAGATTTCATCGACGCACGCACACCCGGCGATATCCTCGGCACCATTGAAGACGCCCCCGGCTCCTATGTTAAGGTCAAAGCCTGATAGAGCTCTTCAAATAAATAACCTGGCTGGCTGGCTGGCAGGTAGACAGACAAAAAGAGGCGGGATACATCCCGCCTCTTTTTTTATTCCTAGATTTATCAACCCAGTTTCTAAACCGGACAGCTTTACCAACATTGCCCGCCGCTCA
>Ga0209633_10001122_pt1 | contig 28809 bp, 24 predicted proteins | sample Cruoilmetagenom1_FD_187290 | JGI IMG/M metagenome (GOLD analysis project Ga0209633, IMG submission 187290) | Oil polluted marine microbial communities from Coal Oil Point, Santa Barbara, California, USA - Sample 1 (SPAdes) (version 2) | ecosystem: Environmental > Aquatic > Marine > Oil seeps ... | reverse complement strand
ATGCGGGCGGGTTGTCGCAAAACGATTTCATCTGCGCGGCCAAGTTTGACCGGATGGTCGCTAAGGGCTGATATTTCGGCCATTTTGTGAGACCAGACAGGCGAAATAAAAATGAGAAAATCGGCTAAGCCGCCGTTTCTGAAAAATGCAGCTAACGACAGCTTCGAGCCCACTTTACCAGATGCTGCGACGCAGCTAACGTGCGCTCATGATCAACCTTGCCGATACCAATGCCCGCATACTCGAACCCGTACCGGAGTTGGATTACTTCGACACTCAGAGTGTCCAGTTGTGTCGTGAAATTACTCCTCTTGCGGCTTGGAATTTCATTATGGAAGACCCTAAACCTATTTTGAAACTGGCGTTTTGGGTACGTGACGTAGTTTCAGGCATGTTTAGTGTGAAGCCAATCAAGGGCTTCAGTGGTAATGCGGTGCAGGTCGTAACCGTCGGGGACCACTTAGATTTTTTCTTGGTAGAGTATTCTGATGAGAAATCGTTGGTTCTGACCGCGCGAGACCGTCATCTCGATGTCATGACCTGTATTTCGACTAACGGTCCCATTGTCACAATCACATCATCAGTTCGGGCGCACAATTTTTTCGGGCATGCGTACATGATACCTGTTAGCGTCGCTCATAGGTGGATTGTTCGTGGCGACCTCAAGCGCTTGCAACGCGGTGTGACCAAATAGTCGAGCGGCAGCAAAGTCCGCAGAGCTGCCCTTGAATGCCTTTACGAAATGAAATTGCCTGCCCATTTCTGAAAAGATACGCAAGCCGAGCGAGCGACGGACCGCCGGGTTAGCGACGACCTATCAATTCGGCACTTTATCTCTGCCACGTCTTTCCACTCTCACCAGTCATTGCACACCCCACAAATCGCCAACCCGATGGGGCGGGCCGGCGATCACTCGGCGGCTTCGCCTTGATTCCGAGCCATGCCAGTGTTCCTTAGTAAGCGCCGCTCTGTCTGCCAATCGAAGCGTGCCCTTTGCAATTCCCCCCAGCTTGGCATATGGCGACGCCATGACACAATTTTCCTTTGATCTGGCCGCGACAGACGGCAAGGCCCGCACCGGTGCAATCTCCACCCCGCGTGGTGAAATCCGCACGCCCGCTTTTATGCCGGTTGGCACTGCGGCGACAGTTAAGGCGATGATGCCCGAAAGCGTGCGCGCCACGGGGGCCGACATCCTGCTTGGCAACACCTATCACCTGATGCTGCGCCCCACGGCCGAGCGGATTGCCAACCTTGGCGGTCTTCACAAATTCATGAACTGGGATCGTCCCATTCTAACGGATTCCGGCGGGTTTCAGGTGATGAGCCTGTCTGATCTGCGCAAAATGTCGGAAAACGGCGTGACGTTCAAATCGCATATCGACGGCAGCGAACATGAGATCACGCCCGAACGCTCTATGGAAATCCAACGCCTGCTGGGCAGCGACATTGTTATGTGTTTTGACGAATGCACCCCGCATCCGGCGGCGCAAGACGTGGCGCTGAAATCCATGCAGATGTCGATGCGATGGGCGCAACGCTCGCGGGATGCTTTTGGCGACAGGCCCGGTCACGCACTGTTCGGCATCCAGCAAGGCAGTGTGTTCAAGGATCAGCGCGAGGAAAGCGCCGAAGCGCTGAAAGCCATCGGGTTTGAAGGCTATGCGGTTGGTGGACTGGCCGTGGGCGAGGGGCAGGAAGTCATGTTTGACGTTTTGGATTACGCCCCCGATATGCTGCCCACCGACAAACCCCGCTATCTAATGGGCGTCGGCAAGCCAGATGATCTGGTTGGCGGTGTGAAACGTGGCATTGATATGTTTGACTGTGTGCTGCCCAGCCGCTCTGGCCGCACAGGGCAGATTTTCACCCGCAATGGTGTGCTGAATATCAAAAATGCCCGTCACCGCGATGATCCGCGCCCCTTGGACGAATCCTGCACATGCCCGACTTGCCAAGGCTATTCGCGCGCCTATCTGCACCATGTCTTCAAGTCCCAAGAGATCATCGCATCAATGCTGATGACATGGCACAATTTGCATTACTATCAGGAATTGATGGCTGGCATGCGGGCCGCGATCGCCGCCAAAGAATTTGCGAAGTTCGAGATCGAATTCCACGCACAACGCGCGCAGGGTGATATTGAACCAATTTAGCCATTTTGCACAAAATCACCCCTGAAATGTACGAAATTCACCCTTATTTCACGATTTCAACGCTTTTTAATGATAAAACCCAATTGTTCGCTTGCCCCTCCCGTCACAGAAAGGCACATTGCCCCAAAATCTGTATGGCAGGTCAATGGTTGAAAACACGGCGGGGCACCCCCACGTCTATTGACCAAAGACTGGAGACAGGCAGGCTGCCTATATAATCAGGGGCTTGTGGTTGTCGGCCACATAACTAGGATAAAAAATGACCGAGCATTTAAGCACATCTTACCCCGTCCTACCTCTGCGCGATATCGTGGTGTTTCCGCATATGATCGTGCCGCTGTTTGTAGGACGCGAAAAATCCGTCAAAGCGCTGGAAGAGGTGATGGTGGACGACAAGCAAATCCTGCTGTCGAGCCAAGTTGATCCATCGCAAGACGACCCGGAATCAGACGGTATCTATAATGTCGGCGTGTTGGCCAATGTGCTGCAACTGCTGAAATTGCCCGATGGCACCGTCAAGGTGCTGGTTGAGGGGCGCATGCGCGTCAAGATCACCGACTATATTGAAAATGAACACTACTTTGAAGCCCGCGCTGTGGCGCTGGAAGAAACGCTTGGTGATGAAGATACCGTCGAGGCGCTGGTGCGCTCGGTCGGGAGCGAGTTTGAGCGTTACGCCAAGATCAAAAAGAACGTCCCAGAGGAGGCATTGTCTGCCGTGGCCGACGCGGTCGAGAGCGACAAGCTGTCTGATCTGGTGGCGGGCCATCTGGGCATCGAGGTTGAACAAAAGCAAGAGTTGTTGGAAACCCTGTCTGTGGCAGATCGGCTTGAAAAAATCTATGGCTTGATGCAGGGTGAAATGTCCGTGCTTAAGGTCGAGAAAAAGATCAAGACCCGCGTCAAAAGCCAGATGGAGCGTACACAGCGCGAATATTATCTGAACGAGCAAATGAAGGCGATCCAAAAGGAACTTGGCGATGGCGAAGAGGGCCAAAACGAAGTTGCCGAGTTGGAAGCCCGCATCGCCGAAACCAAGCTGAGCAAAGAGGCGCTGGAAAAAGCCAACGCCGAGATGAAAAAACTAAAGAATATGTCCCCCATGTCAGCTGAAGCCACGGTTGTGCGCAATTATCTGGACTGGATGCTGAGCATCCCGTGGGGCAAGCGTAGCCGGGTGAAAAAGGATCTGAATGCGGCGCAAAAGGTGCTGGATGATGATCACTACGGTCTGGAAAAAGTCAAAGAACGTATCGTCGAATATCTGGCCGTTGGTCAACGCTCGCGCAAACTGAAGGGCCCGATCCTGTGTTTGGTCGGCCCGCCCGGTGTGGGTAAAACCAGCCTTGGTAAATCTGTGGCTCGCGCCACGGGACGCGAATTTATTCGCATCTCGCTGGGTGGGGTACGTGACGAGTCCGAAATTCGTGGCCACCGTCGCACCTATATCGGCTCCATGCCCGGCAAGATCATTCAGGCACTGAAAAAGGCAAAAACCACCAACCCGCTGATCTTACTCGATGAAATCGACAAGATGGGTCAGGATTTCCGCGGCGATCCAGCCTCGGCGATGCTTGAGGTATTGGATCCTGAACAAAACAGCAGCTTTACGGACCATTATCTGGAGGTCGAATATGACCTGTCAGACGTGATGTTCCTGACCACGGCCAACAGCTATAACATGCCAGGCCCATTGCTGGACCGGATGGAAATCATACCGCTGTCGGGCTACACCGAGGACGAGAAAAGTGAGATCGCCAAGCAGCATTTGATCGACAAACAGGTCAAAAATCACGGGTTGAAAAAAGGTGAATTCGCGCTGAAAGACAAGGCGTTGAAAGAGATCATTCGCACCTACACCCGCGAGGCTGGCGTGCGTAATCTGGAACGCGAAATCGCAAAATTGGCCCGTAAAGCTGTGACCAAAATCGTGCGGGATGAGGAAAAGGAAGTCGTCATTACAACGAAAAACCTTGAGGATTATCTGGGGGTTAAACGGTTCCGCTACGGGTTGGCCGAGGAAAAGGACCACGTGGGTGTGGTCACTGGACTGGCGTGGACGTCGGTGGGCGGTGAACTGCTGTCGATCGAGGCGCTGAAACTGCCAGGCAAGGGCCGGATGAAGACCACCGGCAAGCTGGGCGACGTGATGAAGGAAAGCATTGATGCGGCAAGTTCGTTCGTGCGTTCAATCAGCCCGCAAATCGGCATCAAGCCACCGCAGTTTGAGAAAATCGACATCCACGTCCACGTCCCGGAAGGCGCGACGCCCAAAGATGGGCCAAGTGCTGGTGTCGGAATGGTGACCTCGATCGTTTCTGTTCTGACCGGGATCGCCGTGAAGAAGGACATCGCCATGACCGGCGAGGTCACGCTGCGCGGTAACGTCCTGCCCATCGGTGGTTTGAAGGAAAAACTGCTGGCGGCATTGCGCGGGGGCATCAAGACTGTGTTGATCCCGGCCGAGAACGAAAAAGATTTGGTCGAAATTCCTGATAATGTGAAGGAGGGGCTGACAATCATCCCCGTGTCACATGTGTCCGAAGTGATCAAACATGCCTTGGTGTCAGAACCCGTCGCGGTTGAGTGGGACGAGGCCGCAGAGGAAGCGGCTGCGGCCAAGGCTGCCCTGGCCAACAAAGCAGGGGATGCAGGCGCAACAGCGCATTGATCTTTGACGAATGGTTTTGAAAGGGCGCCTTTGCGGGCGCCCTTTTTGCATTATAGGTACATGTTCACCTAGATTGCGTTCAATGCTGGTGCAATTATCCTTTTAGAGCTATGTTGTTTCCAAACTAGAAACAAAAAAGGCGATCAATGCTATGGCGACTACACCAAAGAAAACCACCACCACTGTTAAGAAAAAGGCACCGGTAAAGCGCACAGCCGTGAAAGCCGTAAAGGCACCAAAACCAGCGGTTTCCGTAGCTGCTGTTGCTGAGGATGTGCCGACATTGCGCAAAAAAGAGCTGATCGACCGAGTCGTTGCACGTTCTGGCATCAAAAAGAAAGACGCCAAACCAACTGTCGAAGCGATGTTGGCGGTTCTGGGCGAGGCCTTGGGCAATGGCGAAGAGTTGAATCTGCACCCATTTGGCAAAATGAAAGTCACACGCGTGATCGACAAACCAAACGCCACCGTTATGGTCACCAAGGTGCGCCGTCAAAAGGCCGCTGCGGGCGGTATGGTCGTCAAAATGGACGCAAAATCCTGATCAAATCCGGTCGGATGTCATAAAAATCATAGCGCGCCCCGAAAGAGGCGCGTTTTTGTGTGAAAGGGGCTTGCGCACCCCAACCAAGTCGCGCTAAACCGCGCCACAGATCGGGTGATTAGCTCAGTTGGTAGAGCGCTTCGTTTACACCGAAGATGTCGGGAGTTCGAGCCTCTCATCACCCACCATTCCCCCTATTTTATGTGAGCAGGCTATGGCCGACAAATACCCCGAAATTTTTGTATTGCGTCACGGCCAAACTGAATGGAATCGCGAAGGGCGCTATCAGGGCAGCCTGAATTCGCCGCTGACCGATTTGGGAAAACGTCATGCCCGTGCGCAGGGCGAAATATTGCAGACTAAGGGTAACCGTGCCCTGCCTGTGTTCAGCAGTCCACAGGGGCGCACATGCCAGACGGCGGGTATTGTGGCTGAAATTCTGGGCTGCGACTATCAAACTGACGACAGATTGGTCGAACTAAGGTTGGGCGCATGGGAAGGCCTTTACGAGCATGAGATCAAGGCGGGCTGGCCAAAGGTCTTTGCACAGCGCGACGGGGGCGTTGGCTGGTACTTTGCGAACCCAACCGGCGAGACTTATGCTGATCTTTCCGCGCGTTGCAGCGCGTTTTTAGACGGTTTGACGGGGCCGACGGTCATTGTCACCCACGGGGTCACGTCGCATATTTTGCGCGGGCTGTGGTTGGGGCTGGACTTGGCGGGCAGTGCGGCGTTAACGGGCGGGCAGGGCTGTGTTTATCACCTGCGCGGCGGTCAACAAATCAAGCTGGGCGATTAATCTTACAGGCAGCCAAAACTATTTTGCGAAAAGCTGTCGGAACCGCTTGACGCCTATCGCCCGTAGCCCTAGAACGCCCAAACAGATTGTTGATAAGATGATTTGTTAAAGTGCGCGGTTGTAGCTCAGTTGGTTAGAGTACCGGCCTGTCACGCCGGGGGTCGCGGGTTCGAGTCCCGTCAACCGCGCCACTTATCCCCCAACCCCCAGAACAGATGTGAAACTTTATATGGCATGGCTTGACAAAATCCCGACGCAGACGCTGGTGATCGCAGCGATTTTTCTGGGACTTTCGCCGTTTGTACCGGAACCGCATCTTTGGCAAAAGTTAAAGATGTTGGCTGCAGGCGAGTTGAGCGCGCCAATTGATATGTTTGATATGTTGTTCCACAGCGCACCCGCGCTGTTGTTGATCGCTAAACTCGCGCGCAACAGCAAACGGGCAGAGGACGAATAGAGTATGTGGTCCTTGTTGGAACAATTGCCGTTGTCTTTTGCTGTGATTGCCGCCGCCACATTGGGCTTGGCGCCGTTCTTGCCTGAGCCGCATATCTGGGAAAAACTCAAAATGATCAAAGCGGGCACTTTAAGGCGCCCGATTGATGTGTTTGATTTCCTGCTGCATGCCGCCCCGTTTGTGGTGCTGGTGGCGAAATTGGTGCAGATTGCAATCGGTTGAAGCCGAGACAAATATTTTGAAAATATTTGGCAAAACCCTTTGAAAGGGTTTTATTGCGCCAAGGCCGCCAACACCCGCGCCCAGCTGCGGGTGCCTTTGTGAAAACTCTCCATGTCGTATTTTTCATTCGGTGAATGGATCGCGTCATCATCCTTGCCAAAGCCGATCAACATGGCGTCCATGCCTAAAATCTCTTTGAAAAAACCGGCAATCGGGATCGACCCACCACAGCCGCCATAGGCCCCAGGCTGCGGCCACTCGTCGGACAATGCCAGGCGGGATTTTTCAAACACCGGGTTTGTCGTCGCCATTTGTGAGGCCGACGCGCCGCGATGTGCAGTGAAATCAACCGAGAAGTCATCAGGCAGGTTGGCATTGATATAGGCTTCAAAAGCCGCGTGGATTTTGTCAGGGTCTTGTTGCCCAACCAGACGAAAGCTGAGTTTGGCATGGGCCTCGGCGGGCAGCACGGTTTTGAACCCATCCCCTGTGTATCCGCCCCAAATCCCGTTGATTTCGCACGTCGGGCGGGACCAGATCATTTCAAGCGGTGTGCGCCCGTCTTCGCCTGCGGGGACCGACAGGCCCACATCCCCAAGGAAGCTGGCGTGATCAAAGGCCAGATTTTGCCATTGGCTGCGAATCTCGTCCGACAGCTCTGGCACGTCATCGTAAAATCCCGCAAGTGTGATGCGACCCGTGTCATCATGTAGCCCTGCGATCAAGCTGGACAGCACATGGATCGGATTGCCCGCCAGCCCGCCATACATCCCCGAATGCAAATCCCGCGAGGCGCCACGCAGGCTGAATTCTTCAGTCAACATGCCACGCAATTGTGTGGTGATGGCCGGCACCGTGCTTTGAAACAACCCTGTGTCGCAGATCAGGGCCACGTCAGCCGTAAGTTCTTGTGCGTTTTCCTCCATGAAAGGCACCAGCGATGGAGACCCCGATTCCTCTTCGCCTTCAAAGAAGATTGAGACCTTGATCGGCAGGCTGCCGTGCACCTGCACCCAAGCACGACATGCCTCAACAAAGGTCATCAATTGGCCCTTATCATCAGACGCGCCGCGCCCGCGAATGACCATGCCCTTGTCGGTGTTTTCCAAGGCGGGCTCAAAAGGTGGTATGTCCCATAAATCAAGTGGATCAACGGGTTGAACGTCATAGTGACCGTAGAACATCACATGGGTGCCAGTGCCTTGTGCGTGGGCCATGACCATCGGGTGGCCTGGCGTTGGTCGCTTGCTGGCGTCAAAGCCGATGGATTTTAAATCTTCAACCAACCAATCCGCGGCACGGTCGCAATCCGCCACAAAGGCCGGATCGGTCGAGATGGACGGGATGCGCAACAGATCCAACAGTCTATCCGTGGCTTGAGGCAGGTTTTCGTCGATTTTCGCGAGGACAGCGTCGAGTGTCATTTGGGGGCTCCGGTGGTTTGAACTTAGCCGAGCCTATCAGGCGTTGGCGGCTTGTCTATGGGGTCTGGTCAGATGTTACGATGCACGGTAAGATTTTGCCGACATAGGGGAGAAAATGATGAAGGTAGTTTTGCAAGCGGCGGCCGTTATGGCCGTGAGTGTCACCGCGGCGTTGGCGGCGGGCGACGTGTTGGATGGCAAATCGGCAAAGAAAATGCTGTTTTCGCACAAAGGATCTGAATTTGTGATCCAATCCCAGGACTTTATGACGGATGCCGATCAGACAACGCTGAATGCAATGGCTGGCATGAAAGAGTTCAAGTCGGTGTTTTACTACGGCGCGATAGCGGCTGCACCCAAACATGGTTTGGCCCATAAGGCGACAGTGGCGACGTCAAATCACCACAGTATCGAGGCCGCCGAGCAGGCGGCCCTTGCGGAATGTAACGGGCTGCGCGGGGGCGGGGCGAAATGCCTTGTGGTGGCGCAAATCCTGCCCAAGAAATTCAGCCTGCAATCGTTTCATTTGTCGGCCAGCGCAACAGCGGCGTTCAAGAAAACCTACCTGCGCGGCAAAGGCCCAAAGGCCTTGGCCATCTCACCCCGTCAAGGCAGCTTTGCAGTGTCCAAAGGTGACACCGCGGCCACAACTGCCCTTGAGGCCTGTGCTGCGGACGGGGCCAAAGACTGCCAAATCGTCATTCAGGACTGAAATTGGCAACAGCGGCATTTTGTAACCTATTCGCAAGCCCGTCCGCCAGATAACATGGACCAATGACGGGCCAGCGGTGATTCTGCGCCGCTGACATCAAGGAGTTGGACATTGGACTACACTGCCAAATTGGACGAGAAGCTGCAAAGCCTGCATGACGAGGGGCGTTACCGCACGTTCATTGATATCGAACGTCGCAAAGGCGCGTTCCCGCATGCGATCTGGCGGCGTCCAGACGGGCAAGAACAACCGATCACCGTTTGGTGCGGCAACGATTATTTGGGCATGGGCCAGCATCCACATGTGCTCGAGGCGATGCATGAGGCGTTGAATGCCACGGGGGCTGGGTCTGGCGGCACGCGCAATATTTCCGGCACCACAGTTTACCACAAACAGCTTGAGGCCGAACTGGCCAGCCTGCACCAAAAAGAGGCCGCACTGGTTTTTACCTCGGCCTATATCGCCAATGATGCGACGCTTTCGACCCTGCCGCGCTTGTTCCCGGGGCTGGCGATCTTGTCGGATGAATCGAACCATGCCTCGATGATCCAAGGTATTCGCAACGGGCGTTGCGACAAGAAAATCTGGCGTCACAATGATGTGGCGCATCTGCGTGAATTGCTGGAAGAACTTGATCCGGACCAGCCTCGCGTGATTGCTTTTGAATCGATCTATTCCATGGACGGCGATTTCGGCCCGATTGAGGAAATCCTTGATCTGGCGGATGAATTCAATGCGCTGACCTATATTGACGAGGTCCATGCCGTGGGCATGTACGGCGCGCATGGGGCAGGGGTTGCGGAACGTGACGGGTTGATGGGACGCATTGATATCATCAACGGCACCCTTGGCAAAGCTTACGGCGTGATGGGTGGCTATATCGCCACCTCCGCCAAAATGGCTGATGCGATCCGCTCTTTCGCGCCTGGTTTTATTTTCACCACCAGCCTGCCGCCTGCGGTCGCGGCGGGGGCGGCGGCCTCAATAAAACATCTGAAGAATGACCCACATTTACGCGCTTTACAGCAAACCCAAGCCCAAACCCTAAAGGATCGTCTTTTGGCGCTTGGCCTGCCGATCATTGACCATGGCACTCACATCGTTCCGGTGCATGTCGGCGATCCGGTGAAATGTAAAATGCTGTCTGATCGTTTGTTAAATGACTACGGCATTTACGTCCAGCCGATCAATTTCCCCACCGTGCCACGCGGCACCGAACGGTTGCGGTTTACGCCATCCCCCGTGCATGGGCCGGACGAGATGGACAAACTGGTCAGCGCACTGGATGACCTATGGTCGCAATGTGCGCTGAATCGCGCCGAGTTAACCGGCTAGGCGACTGAAAACGTGCAAAATTGGTTGTCCTATGCTATGGATTCGTCAATAGGTTGGCGCAGATCGAATCGTCAACCGATTTGGGGATGATCTAAAGGTAGTGGAGCAGAGTGTATGATCAGGCGTTTTTTATCGTCTAAAGAGGTTAAAGCCGAAGCGCCCAGCGGCTTTGATGCCTACGATCTGCGACTTGGTGATGTGATGCGCGGTGAACGCGCCACGCTTGGTAAATCCCTGCTGGATGTTCAACGTGAACTGAAAATCAAAGCCTCTTTCATCGCAGCCATTGAAAACGCCGATCCTAATGCGTTTGATTCCCCCAGCTTTATTGCCGGCTATGTGCGCTCTTATGCGCGCTATCTGGCATTGGATCCGGAATGGGCTTTTCAGAAATTCTGTACCGAAAGCGATTACCAAACCGCGCATGGCATGTCCTCCGAGGCCTCTATCGCTTCGATGCACACCGCCAAACCCGGCCCACAAGAACGCCGTGACCCATTGTCTGATCCGAACGCCGCCTTCGTGCCACAACGCGACGCCTTGTTCGCTCATATTGAACCCGGTGCCATCGGCTCGGTTTTGGTGTTGGTCGCGCTGATCGGCGGTATTGGCTATGGTGGTTGGTCCGTTTTGCAAGAAGTACAGCGGGTGCAATTTGCACCGGTTGAGCAATCCCCTGTCGCGGCAACCACGGTTGATCCATTGGCGGTCAATGAAGATGTGGTCGCTTCGGTTGGTGAAACCTCGGGCTTTGTTGCGCCGACACCGGATGCGCTGGACAGGTTGTATCGCCCACAAGCCTTGGAAGTGCCCGTGATGGTGGCCCGCGATGGCCCGATCGCCGCGTTGAACCCACAAAGTTTTGGCACCTTGGCGCCAGAAGAAAACTTGAACGGCGCCGATCTGCGCCGTGTGATGGCGGGGCTGGATACGCCTTCCGAGACAACCGATACGCCCTTGGCGGCCGATCCAACCTTGATCAAAGTCACCGAGGATGGGGTGCCAGAAGTGTCTATATTTGCTGTGAAATCTGCTTGGGTGCGCGTCAGCTCAGTGGATGGCACGGTGATTTTTGAATCGGTTATGGAAAAGGGCAACAAATACGTATTGCCCAAAACCGAAGAGCCACCGACCCTGCGTACCGGCAATGCCGGTGGGGTCTATTTCGCTGTGAACGGTAAAACCTACGGCCCCGCAGGCGTTGGCGCGTCGATCGCCAGCAAGGTCGCCTTGGGCGAAGCCGAAATCATGGAAAACTATCAGTTGGCCGACCTGACGGCGAGCGAAGAACTGGCCAAAGTGGTTGCCGAACTTTCGGTTGATGCGCCGATCAACGACTAGCGACATGCTTAGCCGTTGCCACTGCGCACATTGGTGATTATCTAATCCCTGAACACAATTGAAATGGCTCAAATGGGCTGCCTCAAAAAGGTTGATCAATGACGCATAATCCGATCCGTCCGTGGCGCGATATCGAGCGCCGTAAATCGCGTGTAATCCATGTGGGCAAAGTGCCAATCGGCGGTGATTCCCCGATTGCGGTGCAGACTATGACCAACACGCTGACGTCGGACGCGGCGGCAACCATCAAACAGGTTCAAGCCTGTGCTGAAGCGGGCGCCGATATCGTGCGGGTCTCTGTGCCGGATGTCGAATCCTCGGCCGCGTTGAAGGAAATCGTCGCCGAAAGCACCGTGCCAATCGTCGCCGACATCCATTTCCACTATAAACGCGCCATCGAGGCCGCCGAGGCGGGCGCAGCCTGTCTGCGCATTAACCCCGGTAACATTGGCAAGCCCGAGCGGGTGCGCGATGTGATCAAAGCCGCGCGTGATCATGGTTGCTCGATCCGCATTGGGGTCAACGCGGGTTCACTGGAAAAGCACCTGCTGGACAAATACGGCGAGCCCTGTCCCGACGCGATGGTTGAAAGCGGGCTGGAACACATCCGCATCCTGCAAGACAATGATTTCCACGAGTTTAAAATCTCGGTCAAAGCGTCAGATGTGTTCATGACGGCCGCCGCCTATCAACAACTGGCCGACGCCACCGATGCGCCAATCCATTTGGGCGTCACCGAGGCGGGTGGTCTGGTGTCCGGCACCATAAAATCGGCGATCGGTCTGGGCAACCTGTTGTGGAGCGGCATTGGCGATACCATCCGCGTGTCCCTGTCAGCGGACCCTGTGGAAGAAGTCAAAGTTGGCTTTGAAATCTTGAAATCACTGGGGCTGCGGCATCGCGGCGTAAATATCATTTCCTGTCCCAGCTGCGCGCGCCAAGGGTTTGATGTGATCAAAACAGTCGAGACGCTGGAAAAACGTCTGGAACATATCAAAACTCCGATGAGTTTGAGCATCATCGGCTGTGTGGTGAATGGCCCGGGCGAGGCCTTGATGACCGATGTTGGGTTCACCGGTGGCGGTGCGGGCAGCGGCATGGTCTATCTGGCCGGCGCGCAGAGCCATAAGTTGTCCAATGACGAGATGATCGAGCATATCATCGGTCAGGTCGAGGAGCGCGCCAAGATCATTGACGCCGAGATCGCAACTCAAGAGGCCGCCGAAGGCTGAAATTTCCGGAAATCCTAACACATCATTAGGGTGTTGATCCTATCCTTTGCACTCCCCCAAGTATGAGGTGCCGGACAGGATGCAAAACATAACACTAACCGGCGGAGCTGCGCGGGGAGTCGACGTAAACACCGACCATTTTGGTGTGAATGCGACCTTCAATTACCACCCGCTTTCGGCTTTTATAAACTCATCACAAGATATGGACTTAACCACGACGCGTTATCCCGGTGGCTCGGAAACCGAATTGTATTTTGATTTCACCGACCCAAACCGCGATTTCGTCGTGCATGCCCGTGGCAACCGCACGAACGATGCCGGTGAGGTCGGGTTCTACCTGATTGCGATGGATCGGTTTTTGGCCCATTGCGTTGCGGCGGATATTCGGCCGACGATCGTTGTGCCTATGACCCAGTTGATCGGGGCGGACCGTGGCTTTGATGTGGCCCAAACCCAGGCGTTGAAGGGCTTTGTCACATCGGTTCTGACCCAGATGGGGGCGGTTGGCGTGGCCGCGTTTGAATTGGGCAATGAATATCAGACTCAGTTTGCGACTGCGCCGCATTTCAATTCCTCGGCTGAATACGGCGATGTTGCCAGTGCTGCGGCCTTGATCATCCAACAGACCATCGACGAATTTGTCACCGCAAACGGCTATGATACGGGTTTTGTAGAGCCTTCCATCGAGGTGCAAATCTGGGGCTATGCCACCAACCCTGCCATTGATTTGGAGGCACGCAATGCCGCCGTTTTGGCCGAATTTGATGCGGATGAACTGGCCGCCGTCGACGGGGTTGTCAGCCATTACTACTTTAACGAGGCGCTCTATGGGCTAGACGCCATCGACAGTTCCATCGCCGATATTGCCACCATGATGGCGCTTTGGCAGACCAACACAAATCAGGATTTGACCTACGCGATCACCGAATGGAACGTGAGTTTTCTAAGCGAAAACTACACTGGCATGCGCCAAGTCGCACCTGTTTTGGAAATGTTTTCCAGTTTTGTCGCCAGCGGCATCGACGCGATGGATTTTTGGTCGATGCAGTATCATAACACCTCGCTTGCCAGCCCGACCAATCAGCTCACCTTGATTGGTGATTTTCTTGAACTGCTTGAGGAGATGAGCCAAGGCATGGTGGTTTTTGACGTTGGAGCGACAGGGGCGAACTACGATGTACATGCCTTTAGTGATGGCGCACGCGCGGTGGTTTTCATCTCGGCGCTGACTTACGGTGACAATCAGGCGTTTGATCTGGGTTTTGGTGCCGTCTTTGCGCAAATAGACGGCGTGACGGCGACAGTATTAGGCTATGGCGGGGCGGATATTGATGGTCACTACCGCGACAATGCCTCCGATAATGTCGGGCGGATCTGGCATGATTATGACGAGCCTGACGCGGAACTCACCTCAACCAACTATACGCTTGGTAACTACATGGACGGAGATGTGGCGTTCCTGCTGGACAGCTATGAGGTCATGATGCTCGAGTTTGATTTGAGCAGTCTGAGTGCAATCAATGGCACCAACGCGGCTGACACCATAAGCGGCACCCATTATGCAGAGATCATCAATGGGCTGGACCAAGCTGACACCATTCATGGGGATGGGGGCGATGACACCATTAATGGCGGCGCGGGTGCAGACGTCATTTGGGGCGATCAGGGCGATGATGTGATCAATGGCAATGCGGCGGCGGACACTCTGAGGGGCGGGGCGGGGCATGACAGTCTTTATGGTGGCGGTGGGATCGACAAATTGATTGGCAGCACGGGCGATGATTTTTTGAACGGCGGCGATCACAATGACAAACTGTACGGTCAAAACGGTGCGGACACCTTGAATGGGGCGGCGGGGCATGACCGGCTTTTGGGCGGGGCTGGAAATGACATCCTTAGGGGAGGTTATGGCAATGACGTTTTGAACGGGCAGGACGGCAATGATGACCTAAAGGGGCAGGCGGGGTCCGATACCCTGAACGGCGGCAATGGCAACGACCGTTTGCGCGGTGGCGACGGGGCCGACCTTTTGACGGGTGGGGCGGGGCGTGACAGCTTTGCGTTTGATTATAGCGACGACACCAATACCATCACCGACTTCCAAGACGGCTTGGATATAATTGAAATCATTGGCGGGCCCGGTTTTGGGTATGGTGATTTGAATATCACGCAGATCAGTGGCGCGGTTCATATCCAATTCAGCGCGACGGTGATCATTCTGGAAAACACCAACCTGTCCGACATCACCGCAAATGATTTCACATTCCTCTAAAGGGCAAAGAAAAACGGCAGTCGAACCAAGGCCCAACAGCCGTTTTGTTTGAGAGATGCAAAGTGCGAAAAGTGCCCGCCAGGGCACGATGAGCCGCCCCGCGAAAGACTATTCGGAGCGAATATCTTCGACAACGGCGCGCATGTTTTCGAGCGGCAGATACCCACGCACCATTTGATCGCCTACGATAAACGTCGGCGTGCCCGAGATGTTCAAGGCCTGCCCAAGGGCGCGATTTGCTTGAATGACCTGCATCACCTCTTCGCTTTCCATTTCACCCATCACAGCATCCACATCCAGCCCGTGTTCGGCAGCCAGTTCGCTCAGTATCTCTGGGCTGGGCGCACCGCGCATGACCATCAGGGCATCGTTGATCTCTTTATAGGCCTTTGGACCAGACACCAACAAAGTGGCCATCGCGAATTGAGCCGTGGTCAGCGAATCCGGCCCCAAAATCGGAAATTCCTTATAGATCAGGCGGATGTTGCCATCTGATGTCACCAATTCGTTGATTTCAGGATGTGCCTTTTTGCAATAGCCGCAACGGTAGTCGGTAAACTCGACAATGGTGATGTCGCCATCAGGATTGCCGCCAACATAGGACACCCCGTCGTTGTAGATCGCGTCGTTGTTTTGCAACAGCATAGCCGCGTCATTGCTGACCGCCTCGCTGGCCTGACGTTCTTCCAAAACAGCGATCGCTTCCATCAACACTTCGGGGTTTTCCAAAAGATAGGCCCGCACTTCGGCGCGAAAAACATCGCGCTCGGTGTCGGTCAGATCAATCAGGTCCGTGGCGAAAGCCGGTGTCACAACGGTCAAGGCGGCAAGGGTTGCCGACAGCATTAGGCGTTTCATATCAGGTGTTATCTCCGTTTGGATGCGGACTTGGCCGCGCGTATTACGTCTTGTGCCCTGTTCCAACCAACCGAGCCGCGTGGCAAAAGCCCCGCAGCACGTGTGGCGTGAAGTCCGGCGTCTTTTAGGCGACCTTGTATCGCATAACGCTCGGCAGTGGCCAGAGAGGCCATGCCGTTATTTCCCAGTTTCGCATAGGCCACAGCCAGATCACGCATCATACGGGCGTCTTGCGGATCGCGTGCACGGGCCTTTTCCAACACCCCAAGCGCCTTTTTGATACTGGCGCCAGTGCCTTGGGCCAACAATGCGCGGCCATAACCAGCCAAAATCAACGCTTCAGATGGGGCCAGTGAAACCGCCTTGCCATAGGCGGTAGAGGCGGCTTTGGCTTGGCGCGATTCCAGCAGGATTTGCCCCTTTAACTCGTGCGCATAAGGGTCTTTTGGACGGGCAGCAATCAAGGCGTTCACAGCCTTCAGTGCCTTTTTCAGATTGGGCGATTTGTGATGGGCAACTGCCTGCATCATCAAGGCCACATCACCAAAGTCGGTATTTTTGGCCTCGCGCAACCCCCATTTCGGGTTGCGGATAAAGGCCCCTAGTTTGCCACGCGCACGGGCGTACCAATAGGCAGATTTGGTGTCGGCCGTGCCTTGCGGCGCAAAGGCGGCAGCATAGCCTTTGACGGCGCGCAGTCGATCACGCGACAGCGGGTGGGTCAACGTATAGGGGTCGCGTCGTGCGATCGACAGGGATTCTTGACCGCGAAACAGATCAAGCACCTCGACCATGGCTTTTGGGTTGACTCCGGCGCGGGCCATATAGCGCGCGCCCGCCTGGTCGGCTGAATTTTCCTCGGAGCGCGAATGCGACATCAAAACACGCTGCGCGCTGCTCATGGTGCCAACCGCGATGCCGCCCGCCGCCTTGCCATTGCCCGATGCAGCCCCCGCCACCACCGATAACAACATGCCAAGCCCGGCCGCCGTTTTGGCGGATTGCATGTTCAGCAAGCGCCGCGAAATATGGCCATTGGCGATATGCGCGGCCTCATGTGCGATCACGGCTTGCAATTGTTCCGGTGTTTTAAGTTTCAGGATCAGGCCGGAATGAATGAACATATGTTGGCTATCAATCACAAAGGCGTTCAGAGAGGAATCTTTGATGACCAGAATTTTGACGCGGTTCGCATTCAACCCAGCGGCCTGCAACACGGGTTGGGCCAACCGACGCAGGGCATATTCGATTTCGGCATCACGGATCAGCGTTTGGGCGCGGGCGGGCATGGCCAGCGCGGAAAAAGACGCGATCAACAGCACAGTCGTCAGCAGGAAGCATTTGATTTGAGTGACCACCATTGACCTTCATTCGTTGAGTTGGGACAAAGCCCGTGAATATGGCCACAGTGTGAGAGTGTTGGATGAAAACATCAAGTCGAAGCGTCGTTGATCCCTTTATCGTGATGGATGTGATGGAAGCCGCGCGGGCCGCCGAAGAAGCGGGGCGGCACATAATACACATGGAGGTTGGCCAACCCGGTACAGGTGCCCCAAAAGACTCGCGTGATGCTTTGGCGCAAGCGATGCAGGATCAGGCGATGGGCTATACAGTCGCCTTGGGTCTGCCGGAATTGCGCGCTCGTATCGCCCAACTTTATAAGGATTGGTACGGTATCACGCTGGACCCCGCCCGTGTGGTGGTGACGCCGGGATCTTCCGGCGCGTTCATCTTGGCCTTTACCACGTTGTTTGATGCAGGCGCGCGGGTTGGGTTGGGCGAACCTGGCTACCCGTCCTATCGCCAAATCCTGTCGGCGTTGGATTTGAAGCCTGTGGGCATTCAAACCTCGGCGCAAAACCGCTTGCAGCCAGTGGCCAATGATCTGACGGGGCTGAATTTGGATGGCTTGATCGTGGCGTCGCCTGCTAATCCCTCGGGGACCATGTTGGGACGCACGGCGATGGAAGGCTTGATCACCGCCTGCGCGGATCAAGACATCAGCTTTGTCTCGGATGAAATCTACCACGGCATTCAATACGAGGGCCGCGCCGTGAGCGCCCTTGAGATCAGTGACGATGTCTATGTGATCAACTCGTTCTCTAAGTATTTTTCGATGACGGGCTGGCGGGTTGGCTGGATGATCGTGCCGCAGGATCATGTGCGCGTGATCGAGCGTTTGGCGCAGAATATGTTTATTTGCCCTTCGCACGCCTCCCAACTCGTGGCGTTGAATGCGATGGATTGCGAGGACGAGTTACAGGGCAACATGCTGGTCTATCAAAACAACCGCGCCTTGATGCTGGAGGGGTTGCCCAAGGCAGGTTTTGACAAAATCGCCCCACCGGACGGTGCGTTCTACATCTATGCGGATGTCTCTGACATCACCGACGACAGCCGCGCCTTTGCCGCCGAAATTTTGGAGGTCGCGGGGGTGGCCGTAACGCCGGGGTTGGATTTTGACCATGAGCGCGGGGCAGGGACGCTGCGGTTTTCCTATGCGCGGGCGACAGCCGATATCGTTGAAGGCTTGGCGCGATTGCAGGATTTCATGGCCAAGCGCGGTGCTGTTTGAAGCGGTGGGATGCCTGCGGCGCGGATATTTTTGGAACAATGATGATGAAGTTGTTTTCGAATGGAGAGCGGAGCGGTATAGTTATGGAAAAACAGGCGCTTTTATGATGGGCAGTAAATTGCGGGCATTTTGGGCGATCATTTTTACGCTGATTGGGGGGAGCGTTCAGGCGCAAGACCTGTCGGCGCTGGCGCGGCTTGATCCAACGCGATCCTTCATTCGGGATGCGGGGCGCGGGGCGGTCGAGATTGATTTGCACATCACCCAAGCGGTGCCTTACCGTGTGTTTACATTGGATGAACCGCGCCGTTTGGTGGTCGATTTTCGTGAGGTGAATTGGGGCGGGGTAAAGGCTGATGCTCTTTTGAGTGGCGACAATGCCACCGCCGTTCGGTTCGGGTTATTTCGCCCCGGATGGTCGCGCATGGTGGTTGATTTGGCCGGCCCGATGGCGGTGCAGGCCGCGGGGATGGTGACGGACCCCAATGATGGCGAAGCCACGGTTCAACTGCGGTTGGGCGCGGTCGAGGTCGAGGTGTTTGCCACCAAATCCGGTGTGCCGGACGGGGTGCAATGGGGCCAGCCACTGGTTGCGGATGTGCCTGAAATGATCAAACGGCGCACGGGTGAGGGGCCGCTGGTGGTGGTGATTGACCCTGGTCACGGTGGCATTGATCCTGGTGCTGAACAGGGCGGGCACAGCGAAGCAGATCTGGTCCTGACCTTTGCACGCGAATTGAAAGAAGTCTTGACCCGCTCGGGGGGCTTCACTGTGGTGATGACCCGCAATGAGGATATTTTCGTGCCGCTAGAGATGCGCGTCAGCATTGCGCGGGCGGCGGGTGCGGATGTGTTTTTATCCCTACATGCGGACGCCCTTAGTCAGGGGCGCGCGGCAGGCACCACGGTTTACACCTTGTCCGACGAGGCGTCAGATGCGGCCTCGCAAACCTTGGCTGAACGACATGAGCGCAGTGACCTGTTGGCGGGCATTGATCTGGCTGAACAAGATGATGTGATTGCAAATGTGTTGATGGATTTGGCGCGGCGTGAAACCGCACCACGGGCGAACAAGCTGGCCGACCAATTGGTTCAAGGCATGCGCGAAACTGTTGGCAAAATGCACAAACGTCCGCGCCAATCGGCAGGGTTCTCGGTGCTCAAAGCGCCCGACATCCCATCGGTGCTGATCGAGCTTGGCTTTTTGTCCGACCCAACGGATCTGGAAAACCTGTTGTCGCCCGTCTGGCGAGGGTGGGCGGTGGACGGGATTCGCAATGCCTTGAACGCATGGGCATCCGCCGATGCCGCCGAAGCACAAGTTTTACGTCAATAAGGCATAAATAGCCGCGTAAACTGGCGCAATTCTGCTGATTTTGACGTAACACGTTTTGACCCTAGGCGGTTGCGTGACTATATACTGACAGAACCACTGGCTGGAGAGCGGGCATTGCTCAGAACGATACTATCATTTTTCGGCGCTATATTTAGCTGGCTGACCATCGCTGCCTTTATGGGCGCGCTGACGCTGGGCGCTATTTTCTGGATGTACAGCCGTGATTTGCCCAGTCACGAGTCGCTGGCGCAATACACCCCCCCCACCATCAGCCGGATTTATTCGGGCGAGGGGCGCATCATTGATGAGTTCGCCAAAGAACGTCGCCTGTTCGTACCGATTGAAGATGTGCCTGATCTGGTGAAACAGGCGTTCATTTCGGCTGAGGATAAGAATTTCTACGGCCACAAGGGTTATGATGTATTGGGCATCGGTAAGGCTGCGTTTGATGCGGCGCGGGGCAAGCGTTTGCGCGGCGCCTCGACCATCACGCAACAGGTGATGAAGAACTTTTTGCTAAGTTCGGATCGCTCGGCGGAACGTAAAATCAAAGAGTTGATCCTTGCCTCGCGGCTGGAACAAACCCTGAGCAAAGACAAGATTCTTGAGCTGTATCTGAACGAAATTTTCCTTGGCCAAAACAGTTTTGGCGTGGCCGCTGCGGCACAGACCTATTTCAACAAAACACTGGCGCAACTGTCCCCCCAAGAGGTGGCCTATTTGGCGGTTCTGCCAAAAGCGCCGTCGCGTTATCATCCGGTGCGTCAGGTGGAACGGGCCGTGACGCGGCGCAATTTCGTCTTAGAGGAAATGTATGAAAACGGCTATCTTAGCAAAGCTGGCTATGAAGAGGCCGTCGCGTCGCCGCTGTTGTCCGTTCAAAACGGCGATTACGACAGTTTCAAAAAAGCACTGCCGCCGCGCGACTATTTCACCGATGAAATTCGCCGCCAGTTGACCCGCGATTTTGGCGAGGGTGAGTTTTATTCCGGTGGTTTAAGCATTCGGGCAACGATTGATCCCGAGATGCAGGTGTTTGCGGCTGACGCGTTTCGGCGCAAGTTAGAAGAATACGACCGTGGCACAGGGATTTGGCGGGGCACCCGCAAGGTTTTGCCGCCTGAGGCATTGGTCGATGAGGCGACATGGCGCGAGGCCTTGTCTGACGTGCAGATTGCGCGCGATGTCGATCTAGAGAGCAAATGGCACGCCGCCGTGGTGTTGGAAGTCACCGATCAGGGCGCACGTATTGGCATTGAGGGCGTTGACGCAGACGCGGATGGCAACTGGGTGCCAGCCAAGGATATGGCATGGGCCCGCAAACGTCTGGAAACGGGAAAATTGGGGCCCAAGGGCAAATTGGTCGAGGTCGGCGACGTGGTGCATATCCGCGCGATGGTCGCGGATGACGATGGCAGCTTTATCCGTTGGACCCTGCGCCAAATTCCTGAAATTCAGGGTGGGTTCATGGCGATGGACGTGCATTCGGGGCGCATTATCGCCATGCAGGGCGGGTTTTCCTACCAGCATTCGGTGTTCAACCGCGCCACCCAAGCGCAGCGACAGCCAGGCTCCAACATCAAGCCGTTTGTCTATGCCGCCGCACTCGACAGTGGCTACACACCGGCCACGATCGTGGTTGATGCGCCGATCGAGATCGAGACCAACCAAGGCATCTGGCGGCCCAAAAACGCATCACACAAGTTTTACGGCCCAACACCTCTGCGCACAGGTATTGAGCAGTCGCGCAACATTATGACCATCCGCTTGGCCAGTGAAATCGGCATGGATGTGGTGGCGCAATATGGCGAGAATTTCGGGCTTTATGACCGGATGAATCCGTTTTTGGCCAACGCGCTTGGCAGTCAGGAAACCAGCCTGATGAAGGTGGTCACGGCCTATGCAATGATCGCCAATGGCGGCGAGCGCATTGAACCAACGCTGGTTGACCGCGTGCAAGACCGCTACGGCAAAACCATCTATCGTCGCGATCAACGCACCTGTGCGGATTGCCAACGCACCACGTTGCCCGAGGGGCGCGCGCCGGTGATTATTTCCAACCGCGAGCGGGTGATTGATGCGATCACCGCCTATCAGATCCGTTCGATGATGCAGGGTGTTGTGGAACGCGGCACCGCCAAGGGGCGTATCAATCTGGGCGTGCCTGTGGCTGGTAAAACCGGGACCACCAATGACGCCAAAGATGTGTGGTTCACGGGCTTTACCTCAAATATCGTGGCGGGCTGTTACATGGGTTATGACACGCCACGGCCGCTGGGGCGCGGGGCATTCGGCGGCTCGATGTGTGCGCCTGTGTTCAACCAGTTTATGAAACACGCAACGGCCAAATATGGGGGCGGCAAATTTGCCGTGCCACCGGGTGGCCATTTCATCAAGATCGACCGCTATACCGGCGCGCGCCTTTCGGATGACGCGTCAGGCCCGAATGTGATTTCGGAATACTTCCGCGATGGCGAAGATCCGGTGTTTGGCATCACCTTTGACGGTGGCTTTGCTATGGGGGCCAACCTGCCGCTGTTCAAAGAAGCCGAGACCGTGAAAACGGTGACCACCTCCAGTGGCAACAAGGTCAATCTGGGCGGCAAAGCCAGTTTCGGCACGTTGTCGTCGGGTGGGTTGTATTAAGGCGCCGATCCACACGCCTTTCACCTAATCAAATCCTAAGTTGCCCCCCCCCCTTCCTTTACGGCTAACATTTTACAAACGATTCTCTAAAAAATTTTAGTTTGTTGGTTGGCGAGGGAAATTTATGGAACTATTTGCACTCCTTTTTATGGCGTCGCTGGGGCTTGGCGCGCTTTTTACCAGTTCATCTGACGAAGAAACGCCACCAGAAGAAGATCCTGTCCTAGATGGCACCGATGCTGATGACGAACTCATTGGCAGCGCGCAAGACGATACCATTCGGGGGGAATCCGGTGATGATACAATCTACGGGAATGACGGCGACGACCTGATAATTGGTGGCGACGGTAGCGACATCATCGACGGTGGCGACGGGGAGGACGAGCTCATTGGCGGCAATTATGCGGGGGCAGCTGAAGGGGGTGCGATAGGCGACGATATTTTGCGCGGCGGCGCTGGGGATGACGTCCTTCATGACTCCACTGGTGATGACGAATTGTATGGTGACGACGGGGACGACGTATTGCGTGCCATCTCCGGTGACGATGTCCTTCATGGTGGGAACGGGAATGATTCCCTTTATTCTTTTGGTGGGGATGGCTTTGCTGGCGGTCACAATCAGCTTCATGGCGGCGCTGGCGATGATATTCTCGTTGCTAGGGGAGGATACCATTATTCTGTCGGGATCAGTTTCGAGACGGACGAGCTGTATGGTGGGGACGGCAATGATGATCTAACCGGGTTTGGCACGCTTGATGGCGGCAACGGTGACGATATCCTGCGGGCGACCGCGACTGTTGGGGAGACAGACACAACAACCTTAACTGGGGGTACGGGCACAGATACCTTTGTGGTGGGGGCCGGCTTTGATCCAGATTTAACCGGATATGGCCATTATGATGGTAATGGATTTGTGCCTGCCATCGACTATGATCCTGTCACGATCACCGATTTTAGCGTGAGCACAGAAACTTTGATCATTACAGTTGGCGCCGGATGGCCAAATACGGGCATCACGGCATATAATTACGGTGATAGAGTTGAGCTTACTTTGGACGGTCCCAACGGAAATGAATATGTCGTCGCCATATTGCAAGGCGTAACGGGAGATATTTCTGGCGCCGATATACGCGTAGTCGGCAACAGTTAAGCCAACGCAAGCAAACCTTGCCCCTGACCTGTGCGATTGATATCAGGCATTAACAAAAAGGGGCAGGGACCATGCGCGCAGAAATCGAAAATACCGTTGCAGCCATTGAAAAATCAGCGGATTTGCTGCGTCAGCGCATGGATTGGGACACGGCCAAGCACCGGATGGAAGAGTTCGACGCGCGGGTCGAGGACCCGACCCTGTGGGATGATCCTGACAAAGCGCAAAAACTGATGCGGGATCGTCAGGCGTTGTTGGATGCAATCAAGACCTATGAGGACATCAAACAAGAGTTGTCTGACAATGTCGAGATGATCGAACTGGGCGAAATGGAAGACGATCAGGAGATCGTCACCGAGGCCGAAAACGCCCTGTTCAAACTAACCAAACTGGCCGCCAAGAAAGAGCTGGAAGCCCTGCTGGACGGCGAGGCGGATGGCAATGACACCTTCCTTGAAATCAACTCAGGTGCGGGTGGCACCGAGAGCTGTGACTGGGCCAATATGTTGGCGCGCATGTATGTGCGATGGGCCGAGAAAAAGGGCTATAAGGTCGAGCTGCAAAGCGAAACCGCGGGCGAGGAAGCGGGCATCAAATCCGCCGCTTATAAGATCAGCGGACCCAACGCCTATGGCTGGCTGAAATCCGAAAGTGGCGTGCATCGGCTGGTGCGGATTTCGCCGTTTGATTCCGCCGCCAAACGGCACACGTCCTTTTCGTCGATCTGGGTCTATCCGGTGGTGGATGACGACATTGATATCGACATCAACCCATCCGACATTCGCATTGATACCTACCGCTCGTCCGGTGCGGGCGGGCAGCACGTCAACACCACGGATTCCGCCGTGCGTATCACCCATATTCCGACCAATATCGTGGTGACCTCGTCGCAGAAATCACAACACCAGAACCGCGACATCGCCATGAAGGCGCTGAAATCACGGCTGTATCAGATCGAACTGGATCGCCGCAATCAAGCCATCAACGAGGCCCATGAAAACAAGGGCGACGCGGGGTGGGGCAACCAGATACGCTCTTACGTATTGCAGCCCTACCAGATGGTCAAAGACCTGCGCACCAACTATGAAACCTCGGATACCCAAGGCGTGTTGAACGGTGATCTGGACGCCTTTATGGCGGCTACATTGGCGATGGACGTTGCCGGAAAATCGCGCGCCGAGGCCCAAGGAACGGATTAACCCCCTACACAACCGCAGATTTCACTTGCCGAATATGTTGTCCTCGCTTTAGCCTTCATCCAAGGTTTGGGAGGACTTTGAATGACAACCGAAAACGCACCGGAGCCGTCACGGGTTCCCGATATTTACACCGTCACATTTACAATGCTGAAATCTGCCCTGAAATCGGGGTGGAGCGACTTTGTGGCCTATCCGCTGTTTGGTCTGTTCTTTGGCGGGGTTTATGTGATTGGCGGGCTGCTGATCTGGTATATCACCAGCCTGACGGGGGACACCTATTGGATTATGATCCTTGGCTTTGGCTTTCCGTTGATCGGGCCGTTTTTGGCGGTTGGGCTGTATGAAATCAGCCGCTGTCGCGAAAAAGGGGTGACCCCGACGTGGGGCCGGTTGCTTAGCATGGCCTATCGGCAAAAGAACCGCCAGTTTCCGTCAATCATCGTCGTGGTCGTGTTCATCTTTATGGTTTGGACTTTTGTTGGGCATATGATTTTTGCCGTGTTCATGGGCCTGTCAACGATGACCAATGTGTCAACGTCTTATGATGTGTTCTTGACGGCGAACGGGCTGACGATGTTGGCTGTTGGGTCAACCGTTGGGGCGGTTTTGGCGGGGTTGATCTATGCCATCACGGTGATGGGCCTGCCGCTGTTGCTGGACCGCGAACTGGATTTTGTCACGGCGATGATCGTCAGCTTTCAGACTGTGCTGCAAAGCCTGCCGGTGATGTTGATTTGGGGGGGGCTGATTGCGGTGACCCTGGGACTGGCAATGCTACCGTTCTTTTTGGGGCTGCTGATTGCGCTGCCGGTGTTGGGGCATGCGTCATGGCATCTGTATCGGGGCGCCCTTAGCCCCAGGCGTCACGACCCCTATATGGAAGAAGATGAGCTGTGACCAACACCCGTTTGGGCAATTGGCATACGAAAACGGGCGCCTGCATTTTGATGCGGCGCCCGTTTTACGATCTGGTGATGTAAGCGATTAGGCTTTGTCAGCAGGCTTGCCAGCAGGGGCGGCTTTGCCCGATGTTGCAGCACCCGCGCTCAGCGGGTCATCCTGACGTTGAACAGAACCCTCAAAATGTGCCCCTGATTCAATTGCGATGGTTTTGTGGACGATGTCGCCCTCAACCCGTGCGCTCGAGGTCAAACGGACCTTCAAGCCGCGTACACGGCCAATGACGCGGCCATTGACCACAACGTCGTCGGCCATCACTTCGCCTTTGATCGTGGCCCCTTCGCCAACGGTTAGCAGGTGGGCGCGGATGTCGCCATCAACCTTGCCTTCAATCAAAATGTCGCCCGAGGTTTTCAGGTTGCCAACGATATGCAGGTCCGAAGACAGGACAGACGCTGGTGGCTTTGGCTTTGGCGCCGAAGCCTGAAAGTCGCCAGCCGCAGGTTTGGGCGCGTCTTTGACGGCAGGTTTGTCCGGTGTGGCACCCGTGTTCGGGCCAGGTTCGTTGATTTTGCTTTTAGAAAACATCTTTTGCTGCCTTGATATAAGTCATCGGGTTTACGGCCTTGCCGCCGACACGAACTTCGTAGTGTAGATGCGTGCCTGTAGAACGTCCAGTGCTCCCCATAGCACCAATTTGCTGCCCGCGCGAGACCCTTTGTCCTGGTTTCACGAGCATTTTAGACAAATGGGCGTAACGGGTTTCGATTCCAAAGGCGTGCTGAATTTTGACCAGCTTGCCATATCCTTGGCCCCAACCAGCCGAATAAACCACCCCATCGGCGGTGGCGTAAATCGGTGTGCCGTGAGAGGCGGCAAAATCGGTGCCCTTGTGCATCCGGCCCCAACGCATGCCAAACCCAGAGGTGAAACGGAAGGCCGATTTCACCGGCAGGGCAAAGGGCGCTTTTTGTGCGGCGATGCGGTACAGGTTCAAACGGTCCAGATCATTCAGGATGCGATTGGCCCGCAGGGTTGCACCGTCGGGTTCTTGACCCATGGTCGAGAACGACAGCGGGGTCAGTGGTCCACCTTGGCCGGAATATCCGGCGCGCACTTGCGAGATCAGGCTTTTGCTGGACAGGCCCGCCGCGTTGAACATCTTGTCTAGCGGTTTGACCGAAATCGTCATGGCGTCTTCAAGCTGCGTAAAGATGCGCTCGTTGCGCTCCTTGACCAATTCGGCTTGAAACTCCAACTCGCTGGCGTAGTCGACAGCGTCTTGTGCCCCTTTGGCGATTAGGTCGCGTTCAGCGGCGGTGTTTTGCAGGGCGGCGGTTAGGAAATCAACGGTGCCAATGGCGTCATCAACCCGGCCAGCGGCAGTTTTGCCACCTTCTTCGGTGCCGTTCAATTGCAATGACAGGGCAGCCATTCCATCACGGGCCTCATCGCGGTCGCTCATGGTATGACGCAGGGTGGTCTGGATCACGTCGATGCCTTTTTCCAGTTCGGCGCGACGATCTTCGGACGCCAGCAACGCGGACTGCATCTCGGAAATCTGTTCCAAGGCGACGCTGAACCGCTGATGCGCCATCTCGGCCTCTTTGGCGCGCACGTCGCGTTCAATCGACAGGGTGTTCAGGCGGGTTTCGTAGGAAATCTGCTCGCGACGAACCTGATCGCGCACGTTGCCCGACCCAATGTTGTCCATCAACATCACAGCGGTGGCGATGATGGCCCAAGCGAACACAGCCGTGCTGCCAACCCAACCCAACAATTGGGTGCTGGGGGCCAAGCGGATGAATTTCGTATCCGTGTCCGAGCGTAAAAACATACGACGTTCCGGGAACCAGCGCCCTAGAATGCCATCAATTTTCGTCATTATTCGAGGTGTCAAAACTATTGCCCTATCGTTTTCTGTCATATGCGGGGGCGTCCCCATAACGCGGACCCGCAAAAGAGGATTAACGATATCGGTGCTTTGGGGCAAGAAATTTGATTCGTTCTAATGAGGTTTCTCGCCTAATCGCCTGATAAGTGGGCGGTTTTACGCCGATTCCTGCAGTTCAAGCTGTTCCAGCGTTGCCAGCCGCGACAGGCTGCCGCAGATCAGGCGGGCCTTGCCCTCGCCAAGTCGCCCACAACCCGTCCCGTCAAGCGCTGATCACGAGACCAACGCGCGTGTGGCTGCCAGCACTTCTTGGGCGTGGCCTTCGACTTTGACTTTGTCCCAAATCTGGGCAATATTCCCATCCCCGTCGATCAGAACTGTGGTGCGGGTGATGCCCATGAATGTCTTGCCATACATTTTTTTCTCGTCCCAAACCCCATAGTTTTCACAAACATCCCCGTCGGCGTCAGACAACAGCGGGATTGCCAGATCGAATTTGTCGCGGAATTTGCAATGGCTTTCGAGGCTGTCTTTGGAGATGCCAAACACCTGCGCGCCCTGGGCGGTGAATTCGGCTGACAAGGCGGTAAAATCATTGGCCTCAATGGTGCACCCCGGGGTGTCATCACGCGGATAGAAAAATAAAATCACAGGGGCTGGTCGCAGACCCGAGAGAGAAATTTCAGCATTCGTATCAGCGGGCAGGGAGAAATCGGGGGCGGATTGGCCTATTTTTAGCATGTCGTACCTCTATGTTCACTTTGCAGGTTCAATTTTCCTGCGTTACAGGCAACTATACAGGCAATCAAAAAGATAGATAGGGGCTGTCAAAACGGACCCTACGAAAAGGCACGAATTGGGCGATGACTGACGAAAATCCCATCAATGCGCCAAAGCGCAAAAGCCGCCGCAGACGCGCGGGGGCAGGACTGTGGAAAATGGCCAAGCTGGCGGTCTTGTTGATTGCGGCCGCATTGCTGGCGTTTGCGTTGTCAGGCAAACCATTCAAAGCGCCTGACTGGATGCAGGCCCGCATATTAGAGCAATTGAACTCTGTGGTGTCGGATGGCGACGTGCAATTCCAAG
>Ga0209633_10001121_pt1 | contig 28885 bp, 20 predicted proteins | sample Cruoilmetagenom1_FD_187290 | JGI IMG/M metagenome (GOLD analysis project Ga0209633, IMG submission 187290) | Oil polluted marine microbial communities from Coal Oil Point, Santa Barbara, California, USA - Sample 1 (SPAdes) (version 2) | ecosystem: Environmental > Aquatic > Marine > Oil seeps ... | reverse complement strand
GTGCTCATGAAAATCGGCCGCAAACGGATTCGCAGAGCATTTTCGACGGCTTCATGCCGGTCCATACCATCGCGCTCCGCCCGGCGGGTCTGGTCAACCAGCAAAATCGCGTTGTTGACCACCAGGCCGAGCAGAATGATGAAACCGATCATGGTCAATAAATCCATGGGCTGGAAAGCGACCAGGTTCAAAGTCTGGATGGCGATAACACCGCCGACCCCCGCAAGTGGAATGGTCATCACCACCAACGCACTGTCTTTAAGGGAGCGGAATAACCCGGCCATCAACATGAACAGGATGAACAACGCCATGATGAAATTCCGGCTCATGGTTGCAATCGCCTCTTTGAGGCTATCAGCGCTGCCACCATATTGAATTGAACCGTCAGCAGGTAATGCGGCACGTAATCCAGGTTCAACGTCTGCCTTGATTTGCTCAATGGCTGTTTCCAGGGAAACGTTATCGGGCGGACTGAGGTTGAGACTCACTGTGCGCCTGCCGTTGACCCTGCGAATCTGTCCCGGTCCGGTCGCGCGGTCTATGGTGACCAGCTCGCCCAGGGGCACCACTTCACCACCGGGAGTCATGATGGGCGTTGTGGCCAACTGTTCAGGCGTCTCCCAACCATCGGCGCGCATGATGATATCCATGCGGTTTTCACCGTTAAAATACTCACCCAGCCACATGCCGTTACCCAGGGTTCTGACCAGGGTGGCAATACCACGCCGGTCCATACCCACCTCATTGATACGGGCATCATCCGGAAAAATTCGCAGTTCCGGTGAGGCCATTTCTATACTGGGTGATGTCCTGACATTTGCACCGGGAAAGGTCTCCATCAATTTTGTCTGACCCTCACCCGCTGATGCGTAAAGTCCGGGCTGGTCAGCCGACTGCATGTGTATTGCAATGTCACGACCGCCGCCAAAGCCCCCGAACAGGTTGCCCTGCATCGCAAAACCCTGTACATCCGGGATGCCTACCAAAATTTCATTGCGGACGATTTCTTCCAGTTCTTTAACCCGGCTTTGATCCAGTGCCCGTGCGCCGATTGAGCCACCTCCGGGCCAGGTCATAATGTAGTAGTTCTTCAGCGCAGGTTCCTTAACGCCATCCATGTAAGGTTGAAAGCGTTCAACCAGTTTGCTGATGACTTCCCTTTCATTGGTTTCCACATTTGAGCCCGGCGGAAGCTGGATGAAAGCATCAACCGCATCGCGCTTAACGGGTGGCAGATAATCCAGTTGTGGGAACAACAACCACGTAATCAGCAAAGGTGCTGTCACCAGGCTCACTATCAAGAGAACCCGGCGTTTACCCGTGTCGCTGACCTTCATCAATGATCTGGCCAGACGAGACCATCCCTGTGCGTTATTCCCGGTCAGTTTTTTAGGCTTCAGCCAGCTACCGGCAACGGTGGGAAGAATAGTCAATGCCACTATTAGCGAGATAACAACAGCAATAGAAATGGTTAGGGCCAGGTCTGAAAATAGCTGTCCTTCAACATCCTGCAGAAATAATACCGGCAGGAATATGGCCACGGTCGTGGCAGTAGAAGCCAATAGCGCGCCTTTAACCTGGCCGGTGCCAGCCAGTGCTGCAACCGTGGGTATTTCGCCGCGCTCACGCAGACGTACAATGTTCTCCGAGACGACAATCGCCGCATCCAGCACCATGCCCACGGCAAAAGCCAGGCCAGCCAGCGAAATTACATTCAGACTGCGGCCGGTTATCCCCAGCACGATAAAAGTGGATAACAACGAAATCGGGATGGCCGTGGCAATCAACAGGGTTGCACGTATGTCCCGCAGAAACCCCCACAGCACGGCGATTGCAAATAACACACCCAGAAACAGGTTACTGATCACCATGCTAACTGCACGGTTGATAAACACCGATGCATCGAAAGATTGCTGAATATCCAGACCAGCAGCTGCCAGCGGACCTTCACGCAATTCATCAACGGCCGCTTTGACCAGGGTCAGTGTGCCCAGCACATTGGCACCATTGGCGCGGTCTACCCTGAGGCTCATGGCCGGATTGCCATTCTGGATCACGATCTGGTCTTTCTTACCACGCGCCACCTGGACATCCGCGATATCGCCCAGGCGGATTGGCCGTCCTTCGCGCCACTCGAGTATCAGGTTATTAAATTGTGCAGGGTCGTATCGTCCTTCAAAACGAAGTGTATACTGCCTGCGACCGACGTCCACGAAACCACCGGATACATCCGCAGACCTGCTGGTCCGGGCCGCAATAGAACTCAGCTCGATGCCATATTCCGCTGCACGGTATGGATCGATAGTGATCTGCAATTCCTCAGCGGCACCCGCGTTCACCTGGACGCCAGCCACACCATCTATGGCTTCCAGTTTTGGCTTGACCGTATCCATGATGTACTGGCCATAACTTTCAATGGGCCCTTCGGTGCCAGGCAGCAGTTGTACAAAAAACCAGGTAAGTGCCTGGTTGGCACCACCACCGCCACCACCGAGATTAACCACAGGCGGATCGGAATCAGCAGGCATCGGTGGTAAACGGTTAAGCCTGCCAATAACTTCCATCAGCGTGGCTTGCATATCGGTGCCCAGCGTAAACTGCATATTGATCCAGGCACCGCCATTGAACGCGTTAGCCGACATGACCTCCAGGCCCGGCATCCCCTGTAACACTTCTTCCATGGGTTTAAGAATTTCTGACTCAACCTCTTTCGGTGAGGCTGCGCGCCAATTGGCATTAACACTGATCTGCGGCAGGTCGATATCCGGGAATAGCTGAACCGGCAGTCCTTTCAAACTAAACAATCCAAACAAGACAACAATGGCAACCGCTACCGCCACACCTGCAGGATTTTTGACCGCCCGTTCTGTAATAGTCATTGCCTGTTCACCTATCCCTGTATATTTGCTTTTGTTTCCGGATTGGACGCCGCAATGGAAGCGAACGTTACCAATCCATTTTTGTTACTGGGGAGATTAGAGCGTGGGAAGTTTATTTAGTTGTGACGAAAGTCATGGATTGCGACGACCTGTTGTATGATGACGGCGAACCGAAACAATAGCCGGAATAATTGGCCGGATAGTCGGGACAAAACAGACAAAGAATAACCATGACAGCAGACCTCACCCGCAGACAAGCACTCCAACTCTCCTCAAGTATTGGAATTGCAGCACTGCTGCCCCGCACGATTTGGGCATTAAGTAACAAACCCATGGATGAATTTTTCCAGCTTGATTCGGTTGCCCAAGCTGCCCTGGTGAAAAAGGGTGAGGCCGAGATACTCAGAACCGCTAAACTCTGTGAAAGCCTGGGCCATGAAGTTGTCGAGGCAGGTTTCCCGATTGATGGACAACAGTTAATAGACGCTTTTATCGCCATATGGTCATCCTACGCGGCGGGTTTCAAAACAAATCTTGAAAAACAGATGGGTAAGCCGGCGGGTGAAGACCTATTGGAACCGTGGATCCTGTAACGTGGCCAGGCGCATACGGAAGCCGCAAAAGCATATTTTGCAGAAATTACTGCAAACCTTGACGACATGATGGGCAAACATGACGTCCTGCTATCCCCGGTGCTTGCAACCGCTGCACCAAAACTCGGTCCGCAGGGGCCTTTGGTGCCAGGCGACCAACTTATCCACAATGCGCTTAATTACGTAAATTACACGCCGGTTTACAACATATCCGGCCAACCCGCGATGCCTGTGCCGCTAGGTTGGAATGAACAGGGCTTGCCTATAGGCAGTCGGTTTGCAGCCAGGAAAGGCAATGAGAAATTGCTGTTTGAATTTGCCTATCAACTGGAAGAGGCACGCTCATGGCATCAGCGCTGGACACCCCATTCAGCCGCACAACCGGGATAATAGAAATGTTAAAAAAACTGTTTGTCCTGCTTTTCATTACCGCCGTTTTGCTTAGCGGCATCGTTATTGTCAGGACCATATTGTTCGTACCAAAGAAACTTTCGCCACTCGAACCGGTCACCTACGCCATCGATGAGCCAGCCGTTATCAGGCATATGTCCGAGGCGATCACCATCCCGACCGTGTCCTTCGGCAACGATGAAAACACACCACGGGAGCCGTTCGAAAACTTCATAACGTGGCTGGCTGAATCCTATCCATTGGTGCACTCGCAACTTTCGCCACAACGGATCGCCCAATACAGCCTTCTATATCAATGGCAGGGTAATGGCACTGGCGGCAAACCCATCCTGCTGACCGCCCATTACGATGTGGTTCCGGTACCGCAATCCACGCGTGACCAGTGGCAACACGAGCCATTTGCGGGTGAAGTCGAAGATGGTGCGGTGTGGGGACGCGGTGCACTGGATGATAAAAGCGCTGTCATCGCCATCATGGAGACATTGACCCTGTTACTGGAAAGCGGCCAGCAACCAGGGCAGGATGTTTATATTGCCATTGGTCACGATGAAGAGGTGGGTGGTTACGAGGGTGCCGCGGGTATCGTCTCCGAATTGAAACAGCGCGGTATCCAGTTTGAGTGGAGCCTGGATGAAGGTTCATTTGTACTGGATGGGATTATTCCCGGACTGGATGTACCGCTGGCCGGCATCAATCTCGCTGAGAAAGGTTTTCTTACCATCGAAATTATCGCCAGGTCAGAAGGTGGACATTCCTCAATGCCACCGCAAGACATGGCAATTTACAAACTCAGCGAAGTGCTGAACGATCTTCACGAGACCCCATTCGCCCTGCACATGGATTCGGGACCAAGTATAGAAATGTACCTGGCGATCGCCAGGTACATGCCGTTTAAAAAACGCATGGTGTTTGCCAACCGGTGGCTTTTTGGGCCTTTGCTCGAAAAAGCACTGACCAAAAACCCAATTGCTGCGGCGATGTTACACACCACAATCGCACCCACCATGTTGAACGCTGGCATCAAGGCTAATGTACTGGCACCGGAAGCCCGGGCAACGGTGAATCTGCGGATTCACCCACAGGATGATGTTGATGAGGTCGTCGCCAGTTTGAGAAAGACAATTGAGCGCGATGGCGTGACCATCGACATTCTCAACAAGGCACCTGCTTCACCGATCTCGCGCGCCAGTAGCCCAGGTTTTGCGAAGCTCGCCAATGTAACCCGCAAGACATTCGGAAATGTGGTGGTGGCGCCCGGATTAACCATCGCAGGAACGGATTCAAAACACTACCAGGAGATTTCAGATGACTCCTATCGCTTCAATCCCATGGTCATAGATTCTGCAGACCTGGCAACATTTCACGGCGTAAATGAGCGGATCTCAATCGACAACCTGGTCAAGGCGACTTCCTTCTATGCAGCCCTGATTATGGAATCAAACCATTAGTTGAATGGTGGTATTTAGTTGAAGCATAAAGTGCATCCAAAACACATTTTGACTGTAAATACTTATATGTATTGAGGTTTTTTATTGACAGTCATAAGCTTATAACGTAATTTTTATTGATTAAATGATCAGCTTGCGGCTGATCATTTTTTATAAGCATTCTAATAATTAGATTTTCCATTAAAAATAGGGCGACTATAAATGAGAATTATAGCTAACAGGTTATTGATTTCCGCGGCAATTAGCACCGCACTTTTTGTGCTCCGCACTGGTCAGCGGGACCGCCATGGCGCAAGAGGCTGAAGACTTCGCGATTGAGGAAATTCTGGTAACGGCCCAGAAGCGCTCTGAAACACTCCAGGAAGTCCCCATTGCCATATCGGTGTTTAGTGCTGATATGATCGACAACTCTCAGGTCAAAGAACTCCGCGATTTGAGTGAATACATCCCCAACGTCAATATCTCGCAAGGCACGGATTTCGGTGCCAGAATCCAGATACGTGGTGTTGGTGCCAACTCACGCAATATCGGTTTTGACTCCCGCGTGGGTGTGTACCTTGATGGTGTCTACCTCGGCCAGGGTCCTGCGCTCAACCAGGACCTGGTGGACTTGGAGCAAATTGAAGTTCTGCGTGGCCCACAGGGAACACTGTTCGGTAAAAATACTGTGGCCGGTTGCGATCAACATGATTTCGGTAAAACCAACACCTGAATTTGAAGCCAAAGCAACCGTTAATGTCGGCAACATGGACTACGTCGAATTGAGGGGCATGATCAATATACCCATGGGTGATAAAGTCAGTGGCAGATTGTATGTTTCCGATCGCAGCCGCGACGGATACATCAAGAATATTTGGGATCCCAGCCACGTAGCTACGACCATCAATGCCGTGGTGCCGGGTGTTGGCATCGTAACCGGAATACCTCTGTGTGATTATCCGGGTGCAGCCACACCACCGGGTTGCACAGCCTGGGCAGTTGGTCCTGATGAAGCACCCAACACAAAGCAGAAAATGAACAACGTAGATACCCAGTCATTCAGGGCACAACTACGCATTCAGCCAAATGAAAAGTGGGATATCAATATAGCTGCCGACGGCCTGCAGTCTGATCGCACGCCGAATCTCGGCGAAGCCTTAACAGATACATTTGGTTCAACCATTGATCACTTTGCCCCAAAAATTGGCGAACTCAGTTTTAGTGAGCAAGGTGGGGAAACACGGGATATATGGGGTGCAAATATCAATATTGATTATGCCTTTGACAATGGTTACAACCTGAGGTCCATCACGGCTTATAGGGATACTGAGATCAACTATGTCAATGACACCGATTACTCAGCCATGGATTTTCTAAATGTCGACTATACCGATGCATACGAGCAGACTACGCAGGAGTTTCAGTTCATTTCACCTGATGATTCCAACTTCAAGTATGTTGATTGGGATCTTGACGGTACACGTTCAGGTGCATTCGGCATTGGTACAACCCCGCCGGGTGGATATATTGACTCGGATACCTACACCAACTTCGCGCCCATGCTTACGCTTAGCTATTCGCTCGGCGACAACACGACACTTTATGGCAAGTATTCAACCGGCTTCAAGTCCGGCGGGTTCAACCTCGATTATGTAACACAGGCTGATCTTGAAGCCGGTATTACGTTTGATGAAGAAACGGTGGATAGCTTTGAGCTGGGCTGGAAAGGTATTTACATGGACGGCCGCCTGTCTGTGAACGCGGCGGCATTTATTGCCAACTACGACGATTACCAGGTTAACCAGTTTTTCGACCTCGGTTTTGATCAAGAAACCGGCACACAGCTGACCTCCATCAGGATCACCAATGCTGCCGAGGTTGACACCTCCGGCATGGAGTTAGAGCTTTACTTCAATGCCACGGCCAACCTGACACTCCGCGGTAGCCTGGGTCTGCTGGATGCGACCTTTGCTGATTTCCCCGGTGGCACTTCAATGGATATACCCAATCCGGATGGTGGCAACCCCATAACGGTTTCTGTTAACGCCAAGGGCAATGACCTGCCATTGGCCCCGTCAGTCAATGCCACCCTTGGTGCGCAGTGGGTAAGCAATTTCAGCTCGGTAGATTTATTGATGAGCCTGGATATTCTGTATACGAGTGAGTACTACACATCTATTGAGAATGAGACAACCAAGGATCTGACCGGCTTGCACGGTGCAACCTTCCTTTTCGACCTGCCCCACTTTGGCATTCCGAATACCATTGATTATGGCCAGGTTGATGCGCTCACGACAGTGAACGGACGCATCGGACTGATGGATGCTAATGATGGTTCCTGGGAAGTATTCCTTTGGGGACGAAACCTGACTGACGAAGGTCAATACGTGGACTATCTGCGTGATTTCTTCGGCTCTTTGGCAGCAACTGCCATGACACCAAGAACTTATGGCGTTTCGGCGACCTATCATTTTTAGTTAAAACCGTTTTTGTAATAAAGGCCGGAAAAGGAGGGAGTACCCTCCTTTTCTCATTATTGGAACCCACGGGCTAAGCACCGGATGGAAAATGGGACTTGATAATGCGAGAGTGATAGTATGGACACATGGTTATTAAGTGTTGAGTTTGACTGTTAAAGAACAGACCAGATAATTCTCAGTCGCTAATACTCAGCAGGTTTCGGAGTTGAAGAAACTGTAAAAAACCGGGCAATATGGGTAAGCGCGTAATCAATATCAGCATAGGCATGGCATTGGTGGCCGTGTTCACCGGTGTTGTGTTTTGGCAATCGCAAAAAGAGAACACGCCGCCGGGCTTATTGTTAGCCAGCGGCCGGATCGAGGGGCGTATTACTACTGTCACTCCCAAGGTGGCGGGGCGTGTGACTGAGATTGCCTTCGATGAAGGTGAGAACGTAACCGTGAGTGCGATTCTGGCAGTGCTTGAGGATAAGGCTCTGAGTGAGCGTGTCCGCTCCGCCAAAGAGAATCTCGATGCACTGGGTCACCAACTAAACCAGGCAGAAATTGAGCTTGAGGTTCGTCGCAAGCAATTACCACTGCACATCTCCCAAGCCGAGTCAGCACTGGAAGAAGCAAGCGCCCGGGTTGATAAGAGTAGTGCCGAATGCCAGCAAGCGAAGCTGGATCTGCAACGCTACGAGGAACTCATCAAGAAAAACCTGGTATCTTCACAAACCACTGAGACTGCGAAACTGAGGGTAACCGCCGGAGAAAGTTCACTGCTTGAAACGCAAGCGTCACAAACGCGTGCTGAAGAACAACTTGCTTTAAGTCGCCTGGGTGAACTTGAAGTCAAAGCACAAACCGCAGCAGTTGATACCCTGTATTGCCAGAATTCTCAAGCGCGGGCTGCACTTTCTGAACAAGAGAGCTATGTAACTGAGCTCATAATTATCAGTCCACTCAAAGGGACTGTATTGACACGCAATATCGAATTGGGCGAGTGGGTCAACCCGGGTTCACCACTTTTCACACTGGTCAATCTCGAACAGCTTTACCTGAAGGTCTACGTGCCCGAACCGGATATAGGCAAGCTGGCGCTTGGCCAGGAAGCCCGGGTCTATGTAGATGCCTATCCGGATAGAAGTTTTCCTGCACACCTAAGCAAGGTCGCAAACCAGGCGGAGTTCACACCCAAGATGGTGGAGACCCGGGACGAGCGGGTTAAACTGGTGTTCGCAGTAGAACTTCGGCTCCAGGGCAATCCCGGTGGTGTGCTAAAACCGGGTATGCCAGCAGATGCAGTGATTCGCTGGCAGGAGGATGCAGCATGGGTGATGCCACGGTCATAGGTGTTGCGGGACTGAACAAGCATTACCGTCGAGGCCAGGTGGAGGCTGTCAAGGGTGTTTCCCTCGAAGTACACAAGGGTCAGGTGTTCGGGCTTATCGGCCCGGATGGCGCAGGTAAGACCAGTATTATGCAAATCCTCGCTGGTGTTTTGTCGGCCACTGGTGGCAATGCAGAGGTAGCCGGCATAGACGTGCTTGCACACCCGGAAGATGTTAAATCCCTGATCGGCTATATGCCCCAAGGCCTGGGACTGAATCTGTACGATTCACTAACTGTGGCCGAAAACATCGAGTTTTTTCGCGACCTGCGCCAGGTACCGGAGCAGCAATACCTTGCAAACCGCGAGCGCCTGCTCAGCATGACACGCTTGACGCCATTCCTGGGTCGCCCCGCCGGTAAACTTTCAGGTGGGATGCGTCAGAAACTGGCTCTCATCTGCACCCTGATACACTTGCCTGATATCCTGCTGCTGGACGAGCCAACTACAGGTGTTGACCCCTTGTCGCGGCGGGACTTCTGGACCATCATTCACGAATTGGTCACCACCCGCGAAGTCACCGTCTTGCTCACTACTGCCTACATGGATGAGGCAGAGCGTTGCCACCACGTAGCGTTGATGCATGATGGGGCGATCATCTCCGAGGGTGCCCCAGAGGCGCTGACCACAGGTCTGCCCGGCCGGTTGGCGACAGTGCAGGGTGCCCCGCCCCGCATAATCATTGACTCATTGCATGACTTTCCAGGAGCCGAGTCGACGGCGATGTTTGGCGCCGAGGTACATGTGCAACTCAGCAAAGACGTAGGTGATCTGGAGTCGCACTTGCGGGCGTCCGGACTCAGTGATGTTACAGTGCGCCCGATCCAGCCTGGCCTGGAAGATGTATTTGTGCATCATTTAATGACTGCCTCACAGGAAAGCAGGTCGCTCGAACAACCACGTACGACACTCAGCATGGGTGGGGAGAAGTCAGACGTGGACGAGACCATGGTGCAGATAGACGCTATCACCTGTCGTTTTGGCGAATTCGTGGCGGTGGATGCGGTGCATTTCTCCGTGCAGGCAGGTGAAATATTCGGGCTGCTGGGCCCCAACGGGGCCGGAAAAACCACCCTGATTCGTATGCTGTGCGGTCTGCAACTACCAAGTGAAGGCTCGGCCCGGGTAGCAGGACTCGATGTGCGTAACAAGCCACAGCAGTTGCGTGAACACATCGGCTATATGTCACAGCGCTTCTCCCTGTACCGGGACCTTCGAGTACAGGAGAACATTAATCTCTATGCAGGTTTGTATGGACTTTCGACTACCGAACGCCACCACCGTGGTGCACAAATGCTTGAGAGCCTGGAGATCGCTCCGTATCGAAACAGGCTTACGGGCTCGTTGCCCCTGGGATTGCGGCAGCGCGTGGCTCTGGCCTGCGCGCTATTGCACAGGCCACGAGTGCTGTTCCTGGACGAGCCCACCTCCGGAGTGGATCCGGTGGCCCGTCGCCAGTTCTGGGATATCGTACACCTGCTGGCCCAGGAACAGAGAGTTACGGTACTGGTCTCAACCCACTACATGGATGAAGCTGAGCACTGTGATCGCCTTGGCTTGATGCAAAACGGCAAGCTGGTGGCAGTCGGCGAGCCCGGCACACTGAAACAAAAGGCCGAAGCACTTCGCGGTCCAGTCGTCACGGTGAATTCTGAGGCGTTCGCTGAAGCGTTTCACAATTTACGCCAGCGTTTCCCGGATGCCATGCTCTTTGGCCGGCGCATTCAATGGCAGAGTAAAGAGCCGGAGGCAGATTCTGAACATGCACGTCGTCAACTGGCGAAGGCGGGCATTAAAGCGGAAGTACTGCAGCAGAGACTGAGCATGGAAGAAACTTTCATCAGCCTCCTGGGAGCTGAATAATGCTTGGGCGGGTCAGAGCAATCATTCGCAAGGAAGCCCGGGAACTAATACGGGATCCGGTCTACCTGGGCATGGCCTTCATTGTACCTGTGGTACTCCTGTTATTGTTTGGCTATGGCATGTCGCTGGATGTTAAACATCTACCTATCACTTTCATCGATCATGATCGCTCATCACACAGCCGCGACTACATAGATGGTTTCGTCCATTCTGAGTACTTCGACTTCATCGGCCTTGCGGAGCACACCAGTACCGCCAACCGATGGCTGCGCTCGGGACGGGCACGCCTGATCATCGACATACCGCCTGATTTCGCCCGTAAGCTTACAGACAACAGCCCGGTTGCAGTGGGTGTTACCGTCGATGGGTCATTTCCCACCCGTGCCGGTGTCATTATTGCGTATGTCAATGCAATCAACGCCCAGTACAATCAGCGTTTGCTGTCTGACTATGCCAGTCAACTTGGCATGCAAGCCGGGCTGATGCAGCCGCTAACGATGGACTTTTCCGTATGGTACAACCCGTCACTGGAGAGCATTAACATGGTAGTGCCGGGCATGATCGTGCTCATCCTTATGCTATTCCCTGCAATTCTTGGCGCCCTGGTCGTCGTGCGGGAAAAGGAGGCAGGAACGATCTTTAACCTCTACTCGTCCCCGGTGGCACGCTGGGAGATAATCCTTGGCAAGGCGATACCCTACATTACCGTGGCTTTCCTGGACTACCTGATTATCTACGCCATGAGCATCTGGCTCTTCCAGGTTCGTTTTATCGGTAGCTTCTGGGTGCTCTCTGCCGGTGCATTGCTTTACTCAAGCTGCACCATTGGCATTGGTGTGATGTTTTCAGTACTCATGCGCACTCAACTAGCCGCCATGCTCATCACTTTTCTTGCCACCATGACGCCGGCCTTCAATTATTCGGGTTTTATCAGTCCCGTGGCCAGTATGGATTCTGTGGGTCAGTTTATCGCCCATCTGATTCCCGCGACCTATTTTATGGGCATGGTGCGAGGTATCTATCTTAAAGGTCTGGGTTTTGACTTCTTCTGGCCTGATCTGCTGGCCCTGACCGCATATGCGGTGGTCGTTTACAGCCTGGCCTGGCTATTTCTCAAAAAAAGGATAGGCTGATGGGTCCACGGCTCATCGCCATGATCCGCAAGGAATTCCTGCAACTGCTGCGGGACTGGCCCATCCTGTTTATCCTGCTATGGGCCTTCAGCGGGGCAATCTATGTTGCCGGTCACGCTGTCCGCATCGAGGTTTCTGATTATCCGGTGGTGGTGTACGATCTTTCACGCAGTGCAATGAGCCGTGATCTCATTTCCCATATCCGCGCACCCTACTTCAAGCTTGTACGCTACGTGGAAAGTGATCGGGAATTGGTAGGTACCCTGGATTCGGGGGAAGCAAGCCTCGCTATTGTGTTGCCCCCTGATTTCGAGCGCCGTTCCACCGAGGGTGCCGGCAGGTTCCAGGTAATCTCAGACGGCACAATAACGCAGAGCTCTATCATGGCAACGAGCTACATTGCCCATATTGCTGCGGATATGAACCTCAAGCTCTTCATGGATCGGTCGAATCTCACCGTAAAAGACCTGGTGCAGCTTCCCCAGGTTGATGCCCGGCAACGGGTGGCCTTCAATCCCAACGTGGAGAACGCCTGGTTCACGAGTCTTCTGGAAATGCTTAACATCACCACCATGGTTTCCACCTTGCTAACAGCTGCAGCCATGGTACGGGAGAAGGTCTATGGCACGCTGGAGCAGCTAATGGTTAGCCCGTTACGATCGCTGGAGCTTTTCATAGCCAAGATTATCCCTACCGTAGTAATTGTTCTGCTACTTTCTTTCGTTGCACTGTTCGGTATTGTGCAAGGTATATTTCACACACCCATTCGGGGCAGCCTGCTTTTGTTCTACAGCGTGATGATAATCTATGTCTTTTCAGTCTCTTCACTGGGACTTCTGGTCGCTATCTTCGCACGAAACCTGGCGCAGGCCATGATGCTGTTGTTTCTGTTCCTCATGCCCATGCTGTTTCTTTCCGGTGCATTTACGCCACCGGAGAGCATGAGCCCATGGATGAAATACGCCAGCCTGATTTCGCCGATGCGTTACTTTATGGATTTTGGTTACCAGGTACTGTTTAAGGGAAATGGTTTCACATATGTCTGGCACGATATCCTGGGTATCGTGGTGTTGGGATCTGCGATGTTCGGTTTATCGCTGTGGGGATTCAAAAACCGTTCGGCCAAATAGCCGTGACAACGGCGGAGGTTTCCGCTGGTTTACCCAGGTATTGGCTGAACATGAACGGCCCACGCACCGCAATTTCTCCGATTTCCCCGTGTGGCAGATTTGGCGCAATGAGGGTGGTAACTCAATAACGAAATGTCACACTCAATGAGCCAAACTTGGTCGACGTATCCTGAGTCTCATAACGATCACTGCCTCGTACGGTAGATAGCAACAAGGCCCAGTCCCCGAAATTGAACGAGATACCAGCAGTTAAAAAATACTGATCGTGTATCAACTCGACGCTATGGCTATCAGTAAAAGTGTTGCCATCAATGGAAATATCATTGAATACATAACGCCCCAGGACATTCAGAAAGACATTCCAACTGTACCGGTCCATTCCGGCCAGTGGATTTACTTCCCTGCCAGGAATAAATGTCACTGCAGGAAAAGTTCTTGACAGGTTTCGTCCATAACGAATACTTATGATCCTCAGGTTGATCATAGTGTTTAAGCGATGCATAAATAATGCATGCTCAAACCTATGGGATTCGGCACATAAACACCCCCCGGCAAATTGTGGCCAAAGCAGAATTCCATTGACAGAATAAACTCAATTGTCATACCATCGCATGTGCGGAATGAACGTTCAATCCTATGAAAAAACAATTATCAAATACTCAAAAAACCAAGTCGGAATTGATATTGAATGCTGCGTTAGGGCAGTTTGCTGAAAACGGTTTTCACTCATCGCCGGTTTCGCAACTGGCTGTACTTGCGGGCGTCGGCGTCGGAACTATTTACCGATACTTCAAAGACAAGGACGCATTGATCCATGCGGTTTTTGAAAAAATCGATGAAAATCTTCAAAAGGAACTGGCAGAGAGTTTGGACACGTCATTGTCTGGCCGGTCCCAATACATTCAGTTTATTTCAATTCTTATCCGCTATATGAACGCTCACACCAAAGAATTTATATTTATGGAACAATACTATAGTTCGCCCTATGGAATTGAAACGAAGCATGAAAGATTTTTAAGATCGGATGGCGGGGATCAATCAGACCCGATTGCAAATCTTTTTGCCGACACTAAAAAAGCCGTTCTAAAAAATTTACCCTTGCCGATTCTTTTGGCCATGACTTTCGGACCGGTGATCTTCCTGGTGCGCGATTCACGGTCTGGTCTGGTGACCCTGGATGATGCTGTAATAAGGCAAACCGCCGAAGCCTGCTGGGATGCGATTAAAGCATAGACAGAGTTAGTCTTTGCAGAATAGAAAGTTTACGCCTTTGGAATTTGTACCAGTATTAAACGGAATGAACATTCACTCACCAACAATGATCCGAGCCCTGGCTTTCAACTACCTGAAAGCATAACAATCATCTGGAGACATCTGGGATGCAATGCGTTAAAAATCAGAACAATCCTGTTCAATGGGTCTTGCTTTTCATGGCCTTATTGGGCGGCTTCTTGCTGTCTGCTTGCGATTCTCAGAATCAGGCACAGCCGCAACATCAGATGCCACACGTCGCCTTTGTGACGATACAGCCGGAGAAGGTCACACTTTCAACCAAACTACCGGGCCGTACAGCGGCATACAGAGTTGCGGAAATCCGGCCTCAGGTCAACGGGCTTATCCAGCAATGCCTGTTTATTGAAGGGGCGGAGATTGAAACCGGCAAGGTGCTTTACCAGATTGAAGCTGCACCTTTTGAGACCGCTCTCAATACAGCCAAAGCGGCGCTCGAACGTGCTGAAGCCAGCCTGCCTTCCGTGCGCTCAAGAGCAGAGCGTTATCATGATCTGCTGGCGACTCAAGTATTGAGCCAACAGGATTATGACGATGCGACAGCCGCCCTGAACCAGGTCGAGGCCGATATCCAGTACTGGAAGGCGGCGCTGCAAACTGCCCGCATCAACCTGGGTTATACCAAAGTGACCGCACCGATCTCCGGCCGCATTGGAAAATCCAACGTTACTGTGGGTGCCATCGTCACTGCTTATCAGCCAACACCCATGGCAACGATCCAGCAACTGGATCCAATTTACGTTGACATGCAGCAATCAACCACTGACCTGTTACGTTGGCGCAAACACCTGCAGGATGGCCGGCTTCAACAGGGAGCGGAACATAATAAGGTCAAGCTGATCCTGGAAGATGCGACTGAGTATCCCCTGGAGGGGATGCTGCAATTTAGTGATGTCAGTGTAGACCCGACGACCGGTTCGGTAACCTTGCGTGCACTGTTCCCCAACCCGGAGGGTATGTTGTTGCCCGGAATGTTTGTTAATGCAATTATTCAGGAAGGCTTCAACGACCAGGCGATTCTTGTACCGCAGCAAGGTGTTGCACGCAATCCGAGTGGCCATCCCTATGCCCTGGTTGTTGATGCCGAGAGCAAGGCGATATTGCGTCCGCTCACCCTGGATCGTGCCATTGGTAATAAGTGGCTGGTTTCAGATGGGCTTAATGCCGGCGACCGGGTGATTGTCGAGGGTCAACTGTTATTGCGACCGGGAACAACCGTGGAAGCGAGTCCGTTTCAGGGCGATGCCAAACCACCCGCTGCAGCGAAATAACGGAGTCGAACAGTGCTTTCAAAATTCTTTCTTACCCGCCCGGTTTTCGCCTGGGTAATCGCCATCATCATGATGACAGCAGGGGGGCTGGCAATTTACAACTTACCGATCGCCCAGTATCCGCCGATCGCGCCGCCATCCATCGCCATCGAATCATTTTTCCCCGGGGCCTCGGCCGAAACAGTTGAGAACACGATCACCCAGATCATTGAACAAAAGATGACGGGACTGGATGACATGCTCTACATCTCAGGCAGCAGTTCCACATCCGGCGCCTCGAGAATTGAGCTGACCTTTGCACCGGGTACTGATCCGGATGTAGCCTGGTCCAAGGTACAGAACAAGCTTCAGCTTGCCATGGCCAGTTTGCCCGATGTGGTGCAGCGCTCCGGTGTCAAGGTCAGCAAATCGACCAGAAACTACCTGATAATCGTCGGCCTGATTTCAGAAGATGGTAGTCTGACCGGTAATGACCTGCGGGATTATGCCCAGTCTAATCTGGAGAAAATTTTGTCAAGGGTTCCAGGCGTCGGTGAGGTACAAAACTTTGGTACCCAGTATGCCATGCGGATCTGGTTAAACCCCGACAAACTGACCAGTTACAAGCTGACGATAGAGGATGTCATTCAGGCGCTACGAGCCTATAACGTGGAGGTTTCTGCAGGCCAATTCGGTGCAATGCCTGCCAACGAGGGCCAGCGTCTGAACGCAGCTATCGTCGTTCAACACCTGCTTCAGACACAGGAGGAGTTTGCAGCTATTCCGATCCACACGAATCCGGACGGCTCGATTGTACGTATTGAGGATATAGGTCGTACGGAATTGGGCACCGAGATCTACGATGTTGAGGCTAACTACAATGGCCTGCCCGCAGCAGGCCTGGCGATTCGACAGGCCGCTGGCGCCAACGCGCTGGATACAGCCAATGCGGTTAGAGAGAAGCTGGTCGAGATGAGCCAATATTTTCCCGCCGGCATGAAAGTGATCTACCCCTACGACACAACTCCTTTCACCAGGGTAGCAATCAAGGAAGTGGTTATAACCTTGTTCGAAGCTGTTCTGCTGGTCTTTTTGGTCATGTACCTGTTCATGGGTAACTTCCGCGCCACCCTGATTCCGACAATTGCGGTACCGGTGGTATTGCTTGGGACCTTTGGGGTTTTGGGGTTTTTTGGGTTTTCAATCAATATGTTAACCATGTTTGCCATGGTGCTGGCCATCGGACTTTTAGTGGATGATGCCATCGTGGTGGTTGAGAATGTCGAGCGAATCATGGCCGAAGAAGGGCTCAAGCCCCGCGAAGCGACTGCCAAGTCGATGGAACAGATTACCAGTGCCTTGATTGGCATCGGCCTGGTATTGTCGGCGGTGTTTGGCCCGATGGCCTTCTTCCCTGGTTCTACCGGGGTGATCTATCGTCAATTTTCTATCACCATCATTTCCGCCATGCTGCTATCTGTGGTCGTAGCGCTTGTTCTGACCCCGGTGCTGTGCGCCACGTTTCTGAAACCGGTGGCAAAAGGGCATGAACCTTCAGATAACTCGATCTGGTTCCTGCGGCCATTTTTCCGGTGGTTTGACCGGGGGTTTTTCCGTATCAGAGATCTGTATGTCAAGCTGGTCGGGCAGGTACTGGCCAAAAAACTGCGCTATCTGGCTCTGTTTGCACTGATCGTGGTTGCCATGGTTACCCTGTTCCAGCGCATGCCCACAGCCTATATGCCAGACGAGGACCAGGGTATTTTGATGGTTCAGGCCATACTTCCATCCGGGTCTACGCTTGAGCAGACCGAAAAGGTAATGGGGCAGGTCAGGGAGCATTTCCTCGAGCATGAGCAAGACGGCGTGGAGTCCTTTATGTCCGTTGCCGGAATGGGCTTTGGGGGGTGGGGACAGAACATGGCTGTGGGTTTTGTAAAGCTCAAGGACTGGGAGTTGCGTCAGCGACCCGACCTGAAAGTCGAAGCCATTGCAGGGCGAGCCATGGGCAGATTCTCTCAGATCAAGGAGGCGATGGTTTTTGCCTTCCCGCCACCGCCGGTTATCGAGCTGGGGATGTCGAAAGGATTTGATCTGCAATTATTGGACCGGGGCGGCCTGGGCCACGAAAAGCTGATGGCAGCGCGTAATCAATTACTTGGCTTGGCAGCACAGGAGCCGCGACTTGCACAGGTTCGCCCTAACGGAATGGATGACGTACCCGAATACCACATTGATGTAGATTGGGAAAAAGCGGGTGCCCTTGGTGTTCCTATCACATCTATCCACAACACCATTTCTGCAGCCTTCGGTAGTGCCTATGTTAATGACTTTATCCAGGCTGGTCGGGTTAAAAAAGTCTATGCCCAACTGGATGCGCCCTATCGCATGCTGCCGCAGGATTTGAAGAAAATCTATGTACGTAACAACACCGGCAAGATGGTGCCCTTCGCTTCCTTCGCCACAGGTCGTTGGGCCAATGGCTCTCCCCAGTTGACACGCTACAATTCTTTCCCTTCGGTCAATATCTGGGGCGAGCCGTCTCGCGGAAGGAGTTCCGGTGACGCGATGGCAGCAATGGAAGAAATTATTGCCAAACTGCCGAAAGGAATCGGCTTTGACTGGACCGGGCTCTCCTACCAGGAACGCATGGCTGGTGCGCAGGCCCCCTTGCTTTATGCCTTCTCCATATTCGTAATTTTTCTTTGCCTGGCCGCCTTGTATGAGAGCTGGCCCATTCCCATTGCGATTCTGTTAACACTGCCCCTGGGTATCATTGGTGGGGTCATCGCCTCAAGCATGCGTGGAATGCCCAACGATATCTATTTTCAGATCGGTCTTTTGACAACCCTGGGGCTGACTACCAAGAATGGGATCCTGATCGTCCAATTTGCCCGTGCCAGGGTGGATGAAGGGACAGGGTTGCTTGCCGCGACGCTTGAGGCAGCCAAACTGCGGCTCAGGCCGATTATCATGACCTCGCTGGCCTTCGGCTTTGGTATCCTGCCACTGGCAACTGCAAGTGGTGCCGGGTCCGGGGCACAAAAAGCCATCGGTACGGGCGTGTTGGGTGGTATGGTAACCTCAACCCTGTTGGTTATTGTGTTCGCGCCACTCTTTTATGTGTTGGTCTCTCACGCCATGAACAAACGAAACAAGATGTAAGGAACAGGCATGCAAACTTGCACTCAGCTCGCTGGCAACTGTTCCAAAGCAGAGAGCATTCGCTGAACACATGCACGTCCTTCATTAATGGCCATGACGCCTTGATCGAACTCTAATAATCCAAGCTCTGAAAGTTGTGGAAAGAGGACGACTTCCGGAGGATCACCTGCCATGCGACTGCGGGTATCAGCACTGTTTAATGATGGAGGCCGTGTCGGACCTATTGTTATTGATTGATCCCGTTTATCAAGCAGGGGCGGGGGCGTTTTTTGCTCGCCGCATTGCTCTGCTCTCTAATGCACCCTCAACCAGCGAGTAAACCGCGGGCACTACTACGAGTGAAAGAAGCGTGGAGCTGATCATGCCACCGATTACAGCTACGGCCATCGGGGCGTTGCTGTCTGATCCCGCACCTACGCCAAAAGCAGCTGGCAACATTGCCAGGATGATGGTCAGGGATGTCATCAGAATCGGGCGTAACCGTATCGGGCAGGCTTCTTTCAAGGATTGTTCAATGCTTTTGCCATCTGCCCGCCGCTGGTTGGTAAGGTCTACCAGCAGGATGGAGTTTTTAGCCACCAGTCCCATCAATAACACCAAGCCGATCATGGAAAACATATTCAGTGTGTGACCGGTCGCCCAGATGGCAACAACGCCACCGATAATGGCCAGTGGTTGTGCGACCATTACGATAAGGGGCTGGATGAATGAATTAAACTGGCTTGCCAATACCATGTAAACCAGGATGATGGCAGTGATGAAAGCAAATAACAGGTAAGAGGCTGTTTTACCGAACTCCTCCGCCCGTCCGGACATGTTGATTTCATAACCCAACGGCAGCAGATCGGCGGTGGCCTCTTCTACCATGGTTACAGCCTCACCAAGCGAAACAATTGGTGTGCTGAAGAAGTTGGCAGCATACCGAAGATCATGGCGTGAAATAACAGCGGCACCCAGTGTTGGCTCCAGTAACACCAGGTTGGCCAGACTGACCATTTCGCCGTTCGATGAACGCAGATAAATATTGGAAATATCATCAGCGTAATCAAACAGGCCCGTTCCGGCCTTCAGGCGGATATCATAGCGCTCCCCATCGCCCGGGTCGTCATTAAAACGGGCTATATCCATACCGCCGGCCAGTACGTTAATGGCCAGTGCAATTTCTTCAGATGATATACCCAGGCTGCGGGCCAGAGATCTTCTTACTTTGGATTCAAGTTGTGGCAGGTTGAGCTGTAGCTCCATATCCAGATTGCCTATACCGGCTTTTCCGACCAAACGTTGCTGGACAATGTCGGCCAGACGGGCGACTTCTTTAAGGTCCGGCCCACTGAGTATGAAGTGCAAAGGCTCGCCGCGCTGGCCGCCCACCTGCGGTAAAGGTGATGGAAACGCTTGTACGCCAGCGATACCGGCCAACTCTACGCGTAGTTTCTGAATCATATCTACCTGGGCAATGTCACGTTCACCCCATGGCACCATCCTGACCAGGAAGCTGCCCTTGCTGACTTGCCGGGATTGGTCAGCTCCAATGGTCACGAAGTAACCTGCAATGTCTTTGTGCTGTTCGAGAACCTTTTCAATCTCCTTGAGCTTGGCTTCCGTGTATTTAATAGACGAGCCCAGTGGTGTTTTAACGCTTATCATAAACCGGCCTTCGTCCTGTACCGGCATGAAACCTGAGCCGGTATGGGTGAAGAAGTAACCGCTGGAGAGCACTACAGCCAGCGTGATCCAGGCAACCAGTCGGCGATGGCTCAACGCCGTATTGAGCAGCTTGACGTAAGCGGTGTCAATGATGTGAAAACCGCGGTCAATCAGGTAATAGAGTTTTCCGTGTTTCTTTTCAACCTCGAGAAAACGTGAACACAACATCGGTGTTAGGGTCAGGGAAACAAACAGGGATGAAAGCACGCCAAAGGTCACCACGATGGCAAAGGCTTCGAAGAACCTGCCGATGATGCCCTGCATGAAAATAACTGGTGTAAAGATTGCTACCAGGGTTAAGCTGGCTGCAAGGATTGCAAAGATGACTTGTTCGGTACCTTCTAAGGCAGCTTTTTCCCCTTTCAGATTATGAACTTCAGCGTGCCGGTAAATGTTTTCCAGCACCACGATAGCATCATCCACTACCACGCCAATCAGTAGCAACAGGCCCAGCATGGTCATAGTATTGAACGTGTAACCCAGAAAATACATAACGGCAATCGCGCCCAGAAGTGACACCGGTATGGAAACCGCGATGATGATGGTTGAGCGGATGTTTTTCAGAAATAGAAAGACCACCAGTGCGGTTAGAATTGCGGCGGAAAGCAGATGCTCCTCAAGCGAATCAATTATTCCCTGGATCATTGCACCGTCATTGTGGGCTTGCCGTAGCTCCATTCCAGGTGGTAGCGCGGGAATAATTTCCTCATTCAATCGGCGTGTGATTTCATCTACCATCGCCACTGTGTTGGCGTTTGTTACCTTGACAATGCCAATGCCGACCGTGGACTCTCCATTAAACCTTGCCAATTGACGAAAATCAGCCAGGCCGTCGTTGATTTCGGCGAAGTCGCGCAGACGTTGTGGTGCACCGCCGCTATAGCTGACAATCAACTCGCCCAGCTCCTCAGGACTGTGGTATTCAAGGTCTAGTTCCAGCAACTCTTCCCGATCACCACTGATGAGAAAACCACCGGGCATGCGCAGATGTTCACGGTTAAACATCCGAACCACATCGGGTACGGTGATGCCGAGTTGTTTCATGCGGGTCGGCTTCAGGTTCACCCTGATGGTGCGCTTCTGTTCTCCGCCAAGCCGGATTTCTCCGACACCATCAACTGTCTCGAGACGCTTCTTGATAACATTGCGAGCGTATTGATTTAATTGCTGCAATGTACGGTCACCGGTCAGGACAAGCCACATCACCGGAAGTGCGCCAAATTCAATTTTGGCAACAATAGGTGGCTCAGCCTCGTTGGGAAGATCTCTCAAAATACGGCTCACCCGCGCCTGAACCTCATTAAAGGCGACATTGGGGTCTTTTTCCATATTGAAGCGGATGTTAATGGCAGAAACCCCGGGGGAAGAACTGGAATCGATATGGTCAATGCCTGGTGTACTGTTAACTGAAGTCTCAATCAGGTTGGTAATACTGGAATCGATGATTTCAGGTGTGGCACCGGGCAATATCGTGGTAACAGAAATCATCGGAAGTTCAACCGTTGGATAACGGTCGATACCAATATCCTTGTAACTGATGATTCCAAACAGCACCATTACCGCAGACAGCATGTAGGCGAACACATGCCGCTTGATGGAAAGCTCAGGTAAGTTCAATTTATGGACTCCCTGACATTTACACTGGCGCCATCGGTGAGAAAAGCTGCGCCGTCGGTGGCGACTGATTCATTACCATCAAGTCCCGATATGATTTCAACAAGGTTGCCCTTGTGATGGCCAGTCTCTACTGAGCGTGCCTCAGCCTTACCATTGTTTATGAGGTAGACCACATCACCCGCCGGGCGGCGCACAATACTTAAATTTGGCACCATCACGGCATTTTTACGTGTTTCGACCAGAACTTTCCCAGAGAGTGTCGCTTTGGGCCTCAAGCTGCCCGGGTCTTCCAAATTAATAATGGCCATGACGGCCCTGCTGCCAAGACCGACCGACGGTTGCAGATCTGAAACCTCACCCTGAGCAAACTCTCCTGGTGTCAGTGGGCTGTAAATTCTTGCGAGTTGACCGATTTGAACCTGTAAGGCAACAGTTTCGGGGTAGGGAAGCCAGGCCTGGAGCTGATCGGGGCGAGTAACCTCGAACAAGGCCTGTCCACGGTTTACAAAATCACCGGCAGCGATAAGTCGTCGCTGGATTACACCCGGTACCGGGGAAACGATGCGAGATTTGGCCAGGGAATCTTCGACAATGGCAAGTTGGGCAATCGCGGCTTTGTAATCTGCGCGATATGCTTGCAGTTGCTCGTTGGCATCATCGAGTTGGGTTTGGGAAGACAGGTTTTTGGAGGAAAGCGTTTTAAAACGATCTACCCTGCGTTCACCATTGGCTATGTGAACTTCGAGCCGTTCAAGACTGGCTTGCGCTGCCTGTTGTTGCAAAATCAGCGTAGAAGTATCAGTTTCGGCAAGTAACTGGCCTACTTCAATGCTGTCGCCAGTATCGGCCAGTACCAAGGTAATACGTCCTGCAACTTCAGCTGCCAGTGTTGGTGCCGAGAGGCTGTGCACCTGGCCAACCGTTTCCAACCATATTGGCAGATCTATGAGCCCGGCTTTGTGAGTGGAGATCAGGACTGCGTTTTTATTGGCTGAGTCATCTGTGTCGACCGACTCTGCCTTGTTATAAGCACCGAGCAGCAGGCCAGTTAGTAGTACCACCGCCAGGCTAATTAATAGTTTATTCACTTGTCTTCCTTTTTTTGGATTACGCCATTTAACAATATGTCCATGACACCATCGCTGAATGTACTGGCATCATAGATAAAACCCACTTCCGGGATGTGTTGCATAATCGGGTTGGCCTGAAAATAAAACATGTTTGCCGCAACAACCATGAAAGCAGCCAGTGACGGATCAATATTGTCGCGGAATTCCTTTTCCTGCTGTCCCTGGTGAACCATTGCTGCCAGTCGTGTAAAGACCTCACTAACAACGTGCATGGCAATTTCCTGTCCATGCTGGGTGCAGCCGGACAGGGTTTCGCGCAGGATCAATTGGGTGCTGCGACTGTGTGACAGGATGTTAACGAGTTGGCCGGCGGCAAAATCAGTCAGGTTTTGAGTGAATGTACCGGGCGTATCTTCCAGCACATCGAGCAACATCGAGGATCGCTGCACCGCAGCTTTCATGACCGCAAGGTAGAGCTCATTCTTGTTCTTAAAGTGGTGATAGATGTTGGGTTTGCTGGTATTGGCCAGTTTGGCAATGGCGCTCATGGAAACTGCATCAAAACCTTTTTTTGCAAACAAGGTTTCGGCAGCTTCGAGGATGGCTTTTTCACCACTGGAGCAGACCGCATTGCTTTCGGGTTGGTTTTTCATGGTTTTCATACATTAACCGAACGGTCGGTTAGTATAGTCTTATTCCGGGTTTGGGTAAAATTTGCGACTTGGGTTATGAAACTACGTTACAAAAACAGCGTGTCATTCCTTTTCGACTTTATCCAGCACTTGGGCAAAGTGACTGCAGGCTGACTTCATCACCGCGATATATAGCCCTTCCTTGGATTTGAAGTGATGGAAAATATTGGCCTTACTCGTATTCGCCCGAAGTGCGATGTCATTGATGGAAACAGCACCGAAGCCTTTTTCAGCAAAAAGTGGCACTGCTGCCCCAAGAATCAAGTTAGGTTATACACAACATGCGAGTTAGTTTTCCGCCTGGTGCTCTATTTCCAGATGCTGGCTGCTCCAAAGCGTTTCTTTCAGGGGGGCTATATCGGTCGTTCTGCAGCCACTATGTTTTGGTATTTGACATCGTATTTATAGCTCGGACAGCATCTGATCCAATGCCGGACGCATACGTTCTACACAGGCGCGTCCCTCATCAATGGCCACTGCCGCCTGATCAAATTCCATCAGACCGAGTCTGGACAAACGGGGTGCCAATAATACATCTGGTGGATCCCCTGCCATTCGACTTCTTGTAATGCGATCCTGCATGATATTTAGGGAATTGGCCATCACATCGAATAGTCCCGGGGTATCTTTGCTTTCACCCACTAAACGTGACAGGAATGCTTCCTTTTGTTCTATAAAGCTTGCTGTAAACTGATTCGATAACCTGGCCCACACATCCGTATCATCCACCGATCGCTTTTTTTTCTGGCTTTTGTCTGGAGCCTTGGGTTTATTGCGTTTACCAACAATATCTCCGTTCAGATTAACCGCGATAACCACTTCTGCTCCCATGGCGCGACATGGTGATATCGGCACGGGATCAACCAGACCACCATCAACAAGCCACCGTCCATCCAGTTTGATTGGTGAAAATATTCCCGGGAGTGCAATTGATGCACGGATGCTGTTTAGTAAATCACCTTTGCGTAACCAGATCTCTCGCCCCGTTTGGAGTTCTGTCGCCACTGCAGCAAATGATAAGGGAAGTGATTGAATATCAAGCCCCCCCACATAGGTACTGGCAAACGCCATTAATTTTTCCCCTTTTATAAAACCACCCTCCAGAAGTGAAATATCCAGGAACGAGAGGATGTCCCTCCTGGTGAGGCTGATCACCCAGCGCTCCAGAACATCCAATTGATTACTGGCATAAGCCCCGCCCACCAGTGCACCAATGGAACTGCCGGTAATGACACCCGGATGCACTCCCATTTCCGCCAGCGCCCGTAAGACACCAATATGAGCCCAGCCGCGAGCAGAGCCACTTCCCAAGGCAATACCGATACGTGCATCAGCCCGGTTTATTGCTGAGGATTGTGTTGGATCTGTTGTCATAGTTTTGGATATTGAGACACAAGGTGTTTCATCTATTATGGCGCTTTTAACCAAGGGGTTCACGCAAGACCCTCAAAAGGCCATCTCACGCATCACTATAAATATAGATAACTTCTTGTTTGTTATCATATAATTTGGGCCGTGTAGGATTCGAACCTTCGACCATCGGTTTAAAAGTCCGCGAGTTCTTCAATTTCCTGCTTCAGAGCGGCTTTATTGACCTTGCCGGTTGCCAATAGCGGCAGCATGGGCCGCAAGAAGAATCGCTTTGGAACCTTGTAGTTGACCAGGGAATCCCTGCATAAACTGCGCAGTTCTTCTTCAGTCACATCAGTACCCGGTTGGCGCATAATAAATGCCCAGCCCACTTCCTGGTAAAGATCATCCGGCACACCAATTACTGCGGCAAACAAAACACCCGGATGCGATTCCAGCACCTCCTCTACTTCCCGGGGGTAGACATTTTCACCACCGGTTTTATACATCTCCGATTTGCGGCCCGTTATGAATATATAACCCAATTCATCCATGTGGGCCGTATCATTGGTGTAATACCAACCATCAGCATCAAGCACCGCAGATGTTTCTTCCGGCCTGTCCAGGTACTCACTGAACATGAACGGGCCACGCACGGCGATTTCACCAATCTCCCCATGTGGCAGTTCCTGCCGCATATCATCGACAATCTTAAGTTCAAAAGGCTCGACGATTTTGCCCGCGGAGTTCATTAACCTGTCATCATCAATGCCTTCGTGTGTATAGGTAATAAAACCACAGACTTCAGTGCAACCATAACCGGTAATAAGTGATACTCCCGTTTTCATGCAAAGCCCGGTTAACACATCAACCATCACCTTCGGTGCCTCAGCCCCGGCCCAAACGAACAGTTCAACGCTGCTAAAGTCTGTATCCTTGAACCGCGGTTGCTGCATTTGCAGCAGGAACATGACTGGCGCCTGACCTACCAGCGTAATTTTCTCCTGCTCAATGACCTCCAGTGATTCAAGCGGATGGAATCTATCCATCATCACGTTACATCCACCGATCAATATGGTTGCAAAACCTATCTCCACATCGGCCGCAACGTGGTTAATGGGGAAATGCAACAGGGCCCGACATGCGTTGTGCAGACCAAATTCCCGTACTTGTACCTTGATATTACTAATGATGCTCTTATGCGAATGAACCACACCTTTGGGCCGCCCGGTAGAACCCGATGTGTACATTAGCAGTGCGCTGTCTTCGGCTGTCACCATTGCAGCCCTTTGTTCCAGGTTAGCGTGCAGCGACAGGCGAGGGCTGTTTACAAACCCGCCAAAGTTTTCCGTGCCGGGGAACGTTTTACCTATGATCAGAACCTTTTTGATGAAAGGAAACTCTGACATCAGGCTACTGATATTCTGCTCCAGGTCCTTGTCTAAAAAAGCACGCACAGCGATTAGCACCGCGGGTTTGCAGTCACCGATCTGGTAACGCAATTCTTCCAGCGTGAATTTAGGATTCAACCCCAACCAAGTGGCACCCACCTTGTTGGCTGCCATATAGCTCGTCAGAAACTCATTGCGAGCCATGGATAAAAATGCGATGCGATCCCCCTTTTGCACACCGATCTCCAGGTATGCCAGGGCAATGCGATCCATTTCTGACTTGAACTGCCGCCAGCTTAAGCGCTCGTCTTCAAAAACCAGTGCCTCGGCATCAGGGGTTTCCTGCGCCCATTTCTCAACGTAATGCCAGGTTTGATCCAATGCGTTCCAACTCATTGTCATTCCTCCTCAATCCCGGCCTATCCATTTCAAATCTACTTTGAGTGACCGGTTTTTACCAGATATTCCGGCGTGGTACGTTCAAAATCATGGGGCTCACACACTGGTAATTGATATACATCAAGCTCTTCATTGATGTTGCTTAAATCTTATTGCGAATAATTCTCATTTGCATTACGATGCTTGAATTATTTTTTTAAGCCTGAAAACAAAGGAATAGTTTGATGCGAATCACCAACAAACCGGGAAGATTATTAAGCGCTATTGCGCTGGTTTGTTTACTGGCCAGTCCAAATACTTTCGCGCAAGAAAGCAACGCTGAGCTATTGGCCAAGCTTGAATTCCTGCAGCAACAGATCGATGAGTTAAAGCAACAGCTTGAACAAACACACACCCAGGCCGTAGAAACCGATGCCAAGGTCGAAGCAGTTGCCGAGGTCATGGAAACGGGTTCCCTGCAGGCCACTGAGCCAAGAAAAACCACCATTGGCGGATACGGGGAACTGCACTACAACAAGCTCTCTGCACAAGACCCTGCCCATGATGTTGAGATGATCGACTTCCATCGCTTTGTGCTCTTTTTCGGTCACGAATTCAATGACAAGACACGCTTTTACTCGGAGGTGGAACTGGAACACGCATTGGTCGCTGACTCAGGCGGCGAAACACCGGGCGAAGTAGAGCTTGAACAGGCCTTTATCGAATTTGACCTGCGCCCGGGACTGCACTCAAGAGCGGGTATCTTCCTGCTTCCCGTGGGCATAATTAATGAAACCCATGAACCAACTACCTTTTACGGTGTGGAGCGCAATGACGTTGAAAACATCATTGTACCCAGCACCTGGTGGGAAGCGGGCGCCGCCATCAATGGCCGCCTGGGCTCCGACTGGGACTGGGTGGTGGCCGCAAGCTCCGGCTTACAGATGGAGACCACCGGAAGTAATGCCTTCCGGGTCCGCAGTGGTCGCCAGAAAGTTGCCAAGGCACTGGCCAGCGATGGCGCAATAACCGGTCGTTTGCGTTACATGGGTATCTCGGGTTTGCAGGCGGCAGTTACGGTTCAGTACCAGTTTGATCCCTCGCAGATTGCCAATGACGGGCTGGATGACGGCACCCTGGTAGAAGCTCATATCGATTACCAGCGTAGCGGCTTCGGCCTGCGTGCACTTGTTGCCCACTGGGACTTTTCCGGTGACGCAGTGGAAGCGGCCGGTGCTGATAAGCAAACCGGTTGGTATATAGAGCCCAGTTACCGGCTCAACAACAAACTCGGTTTTTATACCCGCTACGAGGAAGTTGATGCGGCGCGAAACAGCGACCAGTTCAACCAATGGGAACTGGGTCTTAACTGGTGGCCCGCTGAGAATGTCGTGATTAAGTTCGATTATCGCGACCGTAGCCATGATCTCGATAGTGAGCGTGGCCGGGACTTCACTGGCATCGATATTGGACTGGGTTACAGTTTCTAAATCGATGTCTGTGATCCGGAAAAAACTGTCCGTTTTGCTGGTGCTTGCCCTGTCGCTGCCAACACTGGCAACCGCAGAATCTGTCTATGAGACCCATGCAGAATTTCTTAACCGTGCATTCGGTGAGTCGCCGCCCGAGCCCGGCATAATCTGGCTCAGCGGTGAACGAAAATCTGCCGTTCGGCTACTGCTCGGTC
>Ga0209633_10001120_pt1 | contig 28893 bp, 26 predicted proteins | sample Cruoilmetagenom1_FD_187290 | JGI IMG/M metagenome (GOLD analysis project Ga0209633, IMG submission 187290) | Oil polluted marine microbial communities from Coal Oil Point, Santa Barbara, California, USA - Sample 1 (SPAdes) (version 2) | ecosystem: Environmental > Aquatic > Marine > Oil seeps ... | reverse complement strand
GAGGAAGGGAAGTTTATTGAGACCCTTAGATCTTTAAAGGAGAACAAATCCCATGGTGTAGAGGATTCCGTTGTTGAGGGAGCTATTCAGAAAGCTACTGAGTCTTTAAGGGAATCTAAAAAAGACCCTGAGGCTGCCTTATCCCAAGACCAAATTAAGTCTATTAAGCACATGGCTTCACCTGATCAACTGAGTTTTGTTGAGGGCTATGCAGGGGCTGGTAAAACAACCGTCATGAAAGTGATGAAGGAGATATGGGAGGAAAGTGGTTATCAGGTCTTTGGTTTAGCGCCTACGGGTAAGGCCGCAGAGAATCTAGCAGATTGTGGTATTTCCTCCAATACGGTTCAGAGTTTCTTAAAATCCTTTGAAAATGGCCGTAGCCAGTATGATTCCAAGACTATTATTGTGCTCGATGAAGCGGGAATGGTTGATGGGCGCTGTTTTGGGGATTTAATTAAGGCCGTTGAAAAGCTAGGTGTAAAGCTTGTGGCCAGTGGTGACCTTGGTCAATTGTCTCCTGTGGAAGCAGGTATTCCCTTTAGGATTGCGGTTAAAGAAGTTGGTAAGGCTGATTTAACAACGGTCTTGCGTCAAAAGATTGAGTGGCAAAGGGAGGCTACTGTTCTCTTTGGAGAGGGTAGGGCGGCTGAGGCTTTAAAGCGGTATGATGATAAAGGGTTAATCAAAACCGTTGATGAAAAGTATTCTTCTATCAATGATGTTGCGAATCAGAAAATAGCGATTGAGGCTCAGCTCACCAAGATTTCTAGGACGATTCGTGCGAGAGGTGTATCTGATAAAAACCCTGCTAACGTCAATGCGTTGTTTCATAAACTAGAGGGCATTGATCAGCAAAACACCTTTGTGAGTGATTTGGTTCATCAGAAGGACCATAAAGGCGTTGTGGATCTTTATAATCTCTCAAGACGAGTTTCTGGAAATATCTCTTCTGAGATCAGAAAAGATATTGAGAAGGATAAAATTAAAGAGCTGGCGGTTGAGCAAGCGAATTTGGCGAAGGGTATTAAACCTTCTAAGAAGGAGAAGCCTTCAGACATGGAGAGGTTTTTTGCTCATAAAGATAGTGAATTCTTTAGTGAGTGGCAGGGTGTTAGAAAAGAAGCCTCTACCATTATGGTTAGGGGTATAGAAACTTACCGTTCTCATATGCATGAGTTGGGCGTTGATGGTGTTGACTTCTGCCGCAAACATAATGGGTATGATAAAGAATTAGAGGGATATGACGAAGATAAAGCCCATAAACTTGCGAAGAAACTTGGCATTGACTGGCGTGGTACGGCAAAGCATCTTTGTGATCCCCGTTTAGATACCAAGAAGGAAATGGTTGCAGCTTGGTTTAAGTCAACGGAGCTTAATCCAAAAGATACTCATACAATGATGTCCTATAGCAATAAGGATGTTCAGCATTTAAATGCCATGGCACGGGATAAGATGCGAGCTGCTGGAGTTCTTGGCAAGGAAGAGTATATCTATACCATTGAACGGACGGCAGGGGATGATCTTGGAAAGCAGCAGTTTGTTAATGAAGAGCGCCGCTTTAGTGTTGGTGATCAGATCGTCTTCACAGAAATTGAGAAGGGTCTAGGGGTTAAGAACGGAACACTTGGGCGTGTTACCGCGTTATCAAAGGACAACATAGAGGCTGTAATTAAAAAGGATGGTGAAGATAAGACGGTTTCCTTCTCTCCAAATCTTTATAAGAGGTTTGATAATGGTTGGGCTGTTACCCTTCATAAAAACCAAGGTGTCACCGTTGACTGGGCCTTCGTTCTTTCCAGTTTTGAGCAATACAAGAACTTAACCTATGTCGCCATGACGCGTCATGCTAAGAATGTTCAGATGTTTGTTTCAAAGGTTGATTTCTGGCGAAAAGATAAGGTGTTTGAGCGTTTAGATCGTCATCAAGATAAGCTAGCCGCGATGGATTATGTTTCAGGTGATCAATTACTGTCTTTGATGAAATCAGATGAAAAGCATCTCAATTCTTCTTTAAAGAGAGTTGGTCAGAAGTTTGAAGCTATTGGTTATGTGGGTCAAAGAGCCTTTAGCACCGTTTGTGATAAATTCTTAGGGCGTACCCCAGAGACTAATCTGATTAGGGTTTCGCAGGATATTACTGAGAACTTAAGATCAGAAGCTGATCGGGCAGATGAGAAGTTTAGGCCTGTTTCTTTTGCTAATCTTACAGAAGAGGAAAAGAAGGAAATTGCTGATCGGGTGAAGGCTTTTAAAAGAAGTGGGAACTCGAAGAGTGACGGCAAAGAAATTTGGCTTACGTTGAAAAATTCAAATAAGTATAACCCAGCGCTGGAAACGACCGTATATAAAAGAGGGGGGCACTGGAATATCGCTCGGAATGATAAGTATTATACAGGATATGCTTCCGAAGAAATTGCTATGAAAGCGGCAGAAAATTTAAAAAGTGTTGAAGTTGGGGAAAAATCTATATCATCAAAAGGAAAACCCCAACTTCACAATAAGAATACCATAGGTTCTGATGGGTCTTCATCCCTTTCTTTGAAAAAAGATAAAAGCGTTGCGGAAGAGGGGGATGAGGCCAAAAAGTTAGCAAGTGTCGCCCCTGAGAAAAATCAGGACAACAAAGAGAGCCATGCTCATCGTTCTGATTCTCCAATGACAGCCCGTTCATCACCGAAGGAGAAAGAAGGATCTAGGATAGAAGCTACGGAGCTGAAAGGTTCTTCTATCCCTCAATCTGAAACTATAAAAACCAAAAACCGCAGCGAGGCTCAGAAGCCCTTAACCAAAACTGAAAAGTTTGCTCTTGCTGATCGAGCCTTAAAGTCTTCTGATACGGTAAGTTTATCAAAGGATATTCTTAGAAAGTATGGTCATAGTGAGGCTCGATCAAATAGCAGATCGGTTGCCTTTAGAGATGGAAAATTAATCTATAACCTTTCGGGGCAATATGAAGGCAGCGTTCATTGTTATAAGACTGGAAAGACAACACCACTCTTCCAAAAACTTCGGGAAGAAAAGGGCTTAGACTTTAAGGGCGCTTTGTCTTATATCCTTCCTTATTGCCGTGGCAGTGTGGTTCAAGATGTTGAGTCCTACCTTAAGGGGAAGAAGATTCGTGAAAGTTCCCCTGAGGAAATCAAAGCTCATAAAGCGGCGGAAGAAGCCTTTAATAAGAAACGTGAGTTAGAGCACAAGAAGGATCTTGAACAAAAAGCAGCTGGTGTTCAATCCTGTATTATGAAAAGCGTTTCTATTAAAGGGACCCCTGCCGAAGCTTACCTAAGGAATGAACGAGGGATTAAGGGAGAGCTATCTGAGTCTCTAAGGTATCTTCCGCCTAAGACCTCCTTCACCTATGGAGAGAAGAAACCTTATGTGAAGACGGGTGCGTTAGTTTCCATTGCGAAAACCTTGGATGGCGACACAAAGGCCATCCAATTGACGTACCTTACTTCTGAGGGCAAAAGATGTGTTGATGACAACGGGAAGAAGTTCATCAAGGCAACATACGGTTCCCCCACAGGAGCCTTTGTAGAGCTTAAAAAGGGCGATGCCAAGAGTCCAATTATTTTAGCCGAAGGTGTTGAGACGGCCCTTTCTGTTAAAGAAACAGGCTTAAAGGGAAGTTATTATTGTTCTCTTGGCATTGCAAACATCGATAATCTTGATGTTAAAGGCCGTGATGTTATCATCGCTGGTGATTGGGATGGTAGTAAGAATAAGCCTTCTTGGCAGATGACTGAAAAAGCCAAAACGATCTTAGAAGAAAAAGGGAACAGGGTTCAAATTATCCTTCCCGTAGAGAATACAAAGAATTCCGATAAGAAATTGGATTTTAACGATTTATTAACCAGTGGTGGGGTAAAATCCCTACAGTCTCTTTTGGAGAGACAAGTACCTGGGTTAATGGCATCATCGTTATTGCCCAGGGAAAACCAAAGCGAGCAGACTAATGAAAAAATCAATGATATCTCCTCAAACAAAACAACAACTGATCTCTCTAAGTCTGGGAGTCCAACAGAACACGTCAAGACGCAAGAAAAGCCTTTGGAGCAGAGTGCTGCGATTTCTTATGGGAAAAGATTAAAGCAAGAGCTGTTCAAAAAACAGGCCGATCTCATTATGAATCATCGTAGGCGACTTGGCAGAGATAACGAGTTGTTTGAAAAACAATTCAATGAAAATCCTGAATTAGCTATTGATGCTCAGAAACAGCAATTATCAGCACTTAAGGAACCCCTTGAGTTTTTAGAAAAGTCACTCACCTCACAGGAGGGCTTTTCTAAAAATAAAGAACATAAAGCAGAAGGCGGTCAAACTCAGTCTCTTAATGATGAATCCTCTAAAAATAGATTGTTAGTATTACAAGCTGACTTAATTATGCAGCACAGAGAAAAACTTGGCAGAGACAACACTTTATTTAAGAAGCAGTTTGATGAGAATCCTGAGATGGCCATTGATGCACAAAAGCAACAAAGCAGGGTCATTTCTGATCTATTAGAGGGGAGAGTCCCGACAAGCCATTCTTCAAAAAGGGATAATAAAGATTATTGGAGCACACGTTCTGCAAAGGCTTATGCCGATTCTTCAACTAAAACTGAAGCAACTAGGTCTATTGAAAAGAATAAGGAGCAAGAAGCGCAAATTGATAAAGGACCTTCTTTAGAAAGATAAATTTATATAGCTTCCCCTGTCCGAAAAGGTTCGTTTTCGGACACAGGAAATAATGGTGTCCATAAATTATCTTTACACAATAAAGGACACTGTTATAATTACGTACAGCCATTTTGAACAGAAAAGATAATATGTCTAGAACTTTTGCTTATGTCCGTGTCTCAACCACTGAACAAGTACCCGAAAACCAGATCCTTGAAATTGAAGCAGCCGGTTTTAGAATTGAACCCCATAGAATAATCTCAGAAACTATTTCTGGTTCCATGGCCATTAAACAACGCAAGGGATTTTCCCGACTGATTGATAAAATGGAGAAAGGTGATGTGCTTGTTGTGACCAAGCTTGATCGACTTGGAAGAGATACCATTGATGTCAGCATGACAGTTGAAGCTTTAGAAAAAACAGGCGTTCGAGTTCATTGCCTTGCTTTAGGGGGCGTTGATCTCACAAGTTCAGCTGGAAGAATGACCATGAACATTATCAACACAGTTGCCCAGTTCGAGAGGGATCTTCTTATCGAACGTACACAAGCTGGCCTATCACGGGCCAAATCACAAGGAAAACTCTTAGGAAGACGGCCAACATTATCATTAGAGCAAAAACAATCTGTCGCAGAGAAAATACAAAAAGGAGAGACTGTTTCAGAAATAGCTCGTGAATTAAACACAAGTAGGCAGACCATCATGCGCGCTAGGAGTCAGGAATAAAATGTTATAATCCTTGCGAGTTAATCTCCAAAAATGCTAGTTCTTTTCTCATGAGCCTAAAAGTTCACTGATATTATTTTTAAAAGGTCACTTATTTATGCCCAAGTCATTTATACCTCAGCCGATTTCAATGATTCCTATGATTTATGACCTTTCAAAGACCATGCTGGAATCGTCACAAGAGAATCTTGAGAATTTTGAAGAAGCACAGGATAGGCCTCATGTTTTGGATGACGCTATCGTTGAGCGTAGTGTAAAGCTTTATACTGAGCAAAATAAAGATATTATTCATTTCATCAACCAATGCAAGGAGTGGAAAAAAGAAAACCTTACTCCTAAGCAAGAAGAGCAAGTGACAGCGTGTGAATCAAACTACAAAGAACTTCGCAAAAGCAATCAACGTATTCTTTTTCTGATGGATCATTATAAAGACAGAACCATAGAAAAAATCTTACAAAAGGATGATATCGAGATGGCCTTTGATTTCCTTATGGGGAATATAAGTCCCTTGTCTGAAGGAAAAGATCTGAAAAAAAAGGAAGTAAAAGAAAACAAAAGAACTGCACGACCCCATGGGGAAAAAGATGCGTCCTTATTTAAAGAGTACAAAGAGAATAGAAAGGTACTAGGGAAGCTCATTACCAATCTATTTTCAGAGGTGACAGATTCTCAAGCTTTTTCTGCCGCTAAGATTCTTGGTATTTATGAAGCTGGATTTGAAGAAAGTATTAGAATCCGCAATGACGCAGAAATGAGTATGCACGCTGAGCATTGTCTTTTATATTTTAGCATAAAGGGTACCCCTCTTTTACAGCTAATCTTTGAGGAAAAGAGGCCTACTTTCAAACCTCAAGAGAGAAAACTTATAGAGGTACTTTTAAAAAGTCATTTCACAATCTTTAAGATCGAAGATATTTATAAAAATGGTGCCATAAAGGTTAGTGACCTGATGACAAGTGAAGAAAGAGTCCTCTTTGATAAAACAATGAATGAGCAACAAAGCATTGGAAACTATATTCTATGTACAGTTCTTGATATGGGTGATTATATCATGACAGGCAGTGGTACTTTACCATTTTCAATAGAATACTCAGGTGGACAAGAAGTTTTAAAGATATTTTCTGAATATCTCAAATCTATAGATGACATCACTAAAATACCACCAAAGGAAACTGAAAAATGTGTTTCAGATATTTTCAGATATTGCTTTGAGACAAAAGCTTTTGGTTAAGAGAATCGCTATAAACAACTGAGCAAATGCCTATTCGGAATTTTGGAGCGTTTTTGCCTGGAAGGCCTACTTTCTCAAAATGACACACTTCATTTCTGAAATGGCGCTATATAAAATAGCTCGTGGACTCTTTTAGCAAGGCCTCATGTGTGGGTAAAGCGGTTAAAGATTAGAATATCACTGCAAACTGTTTCAGTTTGATTAAAAAAATCATTGTGATTAAAAAAAACTTGTGTAAATATAATATTATCTTATGCAAGGAAATAAAATAATGAATAAAAATAAACTTTCTGTAACCAATCTATTATGCGCACTAATTAACAAGGCAGAAATTAACGATATTAAAATATCGCCAACAAATGATACAAAAAAACTATCAATGACCTTACGTGTAGAACCAGAGATAAAACAGTTCTATGAAATTCAAGCTGATAATCTTGGTGTGAGCCTACATGATTTCATTACAATGACATTAAGGTCTGTAATGCACTCTACACTACCGCAGGTTAATACTGAAATTGATCTATGTATTGAGCGATTTTTGGAAGTCTTTAAAATTCATTCTATTCCAACTGTGGACATTCCAAGATTTATTCCAGGTTGCAATATCCTTTTGTCTGATCTTAAGAACCCCGATTCATTGCTGCCTAAAATGACTGAAGAGGTTTTTGAACAAACATCTAAGTTATTTAGTGTTAATTTGAAATGGTTGAAGGGTGTTGCTGATAATATTTATGAGCGATACAATCGTCACTATGATTCTCTATGGTATAAAAACCCTGAACAATTAATAGAAAGATTAAATCATCATCGACTTAAAGGAAAAATTGTCGAAGTTTTAATTTTAACAACGACTGAAACAACAGATCAAATCAAAAGCTCAAGCTACAAAGACTATAATGAAAATGATAGCGCACTTTTACCAATAAATATTACCTTAAAGGTAACAGATAATAAACTAAGATATACATATTATGAAAGATTTAATACAGAAGCATGGAACTATACCCCTGTTCGAGAAGTTCTAATATCTCTTCTTACTTATTTCAATAAATCAAGAATCACCTATTGGAATCTTTCGTTATCTGAAAAAGCTTTTAGTAAATTTAATAAACTTAATATATTTCTGTCAGATATAATTAGAAGCAACGGAGATAATCGGCTTATTAGTTTTCAAGATTTTTGTGAGGAAACACCGGATAATCCAGAATTGAAGACATTAAGGAATGCAGGTTTTATATTTGAAGAAAGACTAAAAAATTACATACCAACTAATGCACAAATGTAGAAAGTGACACGCTCCCTCACACTCTGCTCTTATAAAAACAGCATTACACCTCATGAAAAAATGAATTTGATGAGAGAAGTATAACAAATATATCAGGATATCATAACATGACTATATTTAGAATAAATGAATTATTAGTAAAATACCATGCGGTAGTATCTGTTTTTGACACCATTGTTAGTATTATAATTAGTGTGGGGCTGTTCTATGTAGCTTTTCGCGCTAACGGTATTGCAAAATCCAATCTTCAAATTGCCAAACAAGAAAAAGAAAAACAAATATATAAAATACACGCTGATGAAAGAAAAATATTTCATTCCGTCTATAATAAATTGAGTAATGCTATAACTTTGGTACTCGAGAGCGCTAGAGTAACTGAAGAATCTAAAGCACTTTTTTGGCAGGCAAGGGATCAAGCGCGTTTGGAAATGCCAGATGATATTAAAATCTATACCCAGAATCTATTTGATAAAATGTATGCAGCATATCTTCTTGAACTCGAACTAGAGAGCATTAAAGAAACCAAAGATAGACAAAAACCTGTTAAAGAACGTATGAAGTTGATAAGCTCGCTCATAGACGAAAGGCCTCATGAAATATTTTCCAAGCATCTGAAAATACCTGGAAGGGGTCCTATCCCGTAACGTTCCAAATGTGCCCTAGGGGTCGCTTAAACCGTTTAATACCAACGGTTTGCGCTCAAAGTTTTTTCTGAGAACCGATCTTTTCACCCTGAGTGCAATATTTTTATAAATCGTTGATATCAAAGGCTTTCAGTGAATTATTTTATAGTAAAATGGGCTTTCTCTCATTCCTGTCCAATACAACCTCTTTCTTCTTCTTTTTCTTGCAAAAACGCGTTACATTTCAATTGAGATATGTCCTTAGGGACGGTATCTAAATCTAAAACATAGCCCCCAAACCGTTTAATATGACTTGTTAAATAGGGGCTTAGACGCGCAATATCCTCTTTTCCAATAGATACTCCTGATTTCTGGAGCTTGTTTATTGTGTCTGTCAAATCAACCATGTTCTGAACTATGACGGAGTTACAAATCAAGAGATTATATCCTATTGCTTTCTCCATTTCGTCTGGATCGTTGCTGGCGGTGATTGTTTCTGCACCAAAACGAGCCCAATCACTTAAAGCATTATACGCTTCAACTTTGTTAGCGGTTTCATCGATAGTTTCTCTTAATTCAGATTGTGCATATATGTAGGTTCCCGAACACAACCCCATATCGTCTGTTTCTCGAATACCAAGAAAAATCACCAAGGAGGGGCATTTTCCTTCAAAAGCTTGTTTAACTTATCTTGCTCTCTCTCTGTGAGTTCAGGCCAAGATTTTTCAAGGGCACTTCCCCAAGCTAAATGTTGCTTTGTTCCGGGATTTACTTGGAAAAATTTATTGAAGAAAAAACCAGATCCCATAGCACCTATAGTTCCCGAAAGAATTCCCCCAACTGACATTAGGATAATAAGCTTCCTAAAACTCAGTCTGGAGGCAGAAGTTAAATCGCTTATGTTTGAGTAAGTTCTATTGGCCAGTTTTTCTAAACCTGACATGGACTCCTGGGTTTTTGAAAGAACCTTATCTTTAAATATATTAAAAGATTGATTGGCCAAATCTTCAGAAGCAGCTCTCAACCCTTCACTTAGTTGACCTTCCAAGGAAGATTTTGCGTCTTGAAATTCTTTGTGTAACTGAGTTATATCTTCTTTTATTCGGTCACCAACAAGAGAAAGATGGCCTGTCATACTAGCCAGTTTTTCTCTTTCTGATGCAAGATCTGCGCTTAAACCCTCATAGAGATAAGGATTGTGTTGAGCTTCATTGTTTTCCATAATAATATTCCTTTAGATTAGTTCAAATTCTTCGTGGTGTTTTTTGATGTCGTTATAAGACATCTTAAGTTTTGCAATGGGGAATTTTCCGGGGAATTTAAGGTAACAAGTAAGGTCGGGTAATTGCGCCACTTCCGTTGGAAGAACCAACCGCCTTATACTCTTTTGGTGGTTCATTGACACACCGTCTCTCATTTGATGGGCACCATAAGAAAGGCTTTCTTTTGCTTCCTCTATTTCCTCATCCCCAAGCCATTTAGAAACCTGTTCGGTTGCTTGTAATTCCTCACACCTGAAAAAAAACTTTGTGTTAAAGAGATTAAGAATTGTTTTTGATCCATGGTGTCCGTAGATTTCTTCAAACTGTGATATGCCTTGAAGACCTGCAAAGAAACAAGCACCATACTTGCGGCCCTTTGATAAAATTGCTTGAAGGGCTTGAAGCTTCTGAATGGCAGGGAGCTCATCCACAATGAACCACAACCTTCTATCAAACGATTCTTTAAGGGACATAAGCATTGTTGAGGTTGAGTTAAAGAAGGCAGAGATAAGAGGATTCAGAGTGGCAATCATATCCTCATTAGCTGTTACAAAGACCCAATTTTTAGCTTCACCATCCCGAACCCACTGGGAAAGCAAGAAATCATCTTTGCCTTTTCCGAGGAACTTTAGAAACTGAACACTACTGGCTAAGGTTGATCGAAAGCTAAGGGTTGTTCGCTCTCCCTTTGGATCGGCAAAGGGATAAGCATCGGTGCCCCAGAAGAATGCGCCAAACTCCTTCAAAGAAGATTTGACCAAAATACGATGAAGTTCTTTCGGAGATATTTCTTGTTCTTTTGCCTTTTGAAGACCAACGGAGAATATTTTAGCTGATCCATTTTTCCAAAGAGGATCAGAGTGCTCATTGTTTTTTGGGACAATTGATTGCGCCAAGTTATCAAACTGATATTCATAGCGACATTCATTCACAATATCCCAGTTAGAGGAGCGCACATCGAAGGGGTTAATAATGACATCCCCCCTTTCAGGATTGTAATATTTTGAAATCATATCCCCCGTTGTATCTATCACAAGGGCTCTGTTTTTGCGTTTTTCAATTTGGGGCAATAGATCATTATAAAGATTTGTCTTTCCGGCTCCTGTTGTGCCAACGGCCAAAATATGTTTTGTTTCAGAATTTTTGATAAGAGGAAGGTTCTCGACTTTAAGGTCAGAGGCCTTTCGTTTGATAAAAATCATTCTCTTAAGTTTTCGGGAGGAAACTAGGAATTGTCCTCTGAGACGTTTTGATTTGAAGTTAGCACGTCCCTTTAAAGCCCAGAACAAAAGCAACACTGCCAAGCTAATAAGAAAAGCTTTTAATCCATAACCCAGTTGTTTACTCACCTCTGTTTCTACGTGGCCTCTTAAATTAGAAGTATAAGAATGATTGAGAATATCGGTGGCTCTGATTTGTTCTGATCCATGTTCATTTGGCCAAGATATAATATAACGGTGCTTTTGAGATTCAGATTTCCAAGGCAAGATATACTCTGCCTTATAGCTCACCAAGTATTGCTTAATAAGATAAAAAGGGACTTTATCCACTACACGAAGAGAAAATAACCCTCCCCCAATAAACAGAGAAATAACAATACCGACAGTCATAACTTGTTTAATCATCCTTAAGTTATGAAGGTGAAGTTGACCGCCTCGAACGAAGTTTTTAGCCATTTTTATATCCTTTTTACTTTGCGTGATTTGTTGAAAATGCTATACTATAAGTATAATTAATAAGATTTTTCAGGGAAGAAATATGCCTACATTCAATCATCCGCAAAAGCAAATGAATTGGTTTTTTAAGAAGTTTGAGAACAGTGATCATATTCATGCCTTGAAGACCATTAGTAGGTTTGTTGGGATTTTTGCCTTTTTTATTACCTTCTTGCTTTCCCATAATCCTCTTTATTCCCTTACAGCTTTTGCTCTGGGTATTTTGATTACGGATGCTTTGTTTTTTTTCAACGGTATGGAGGAGTCTAAATACAAAACTGAGAAAGCTTTCAAGGGACTCGCCACAACAGTAGAAAGCATGAATACCTACAATGACCTTTTGATGATTTCCAAAGCCGCTTTTTTCATTATCTCTTTCTTTTTCGAAAATGGAATTTTCTACTATGGGATTTTTTGCTTTTTCATACCGCTTTGTATAGCCCGAATCGCAAAGTATAAGCCTTGGATTGGAGATAGAACAAAAAGAAAACCTTCCTTTGAAGATAGGTATGGTTATAATTCCTCTCAAACTTCTAGTACAAATGTGATGTATGGCGTAGCGGGATACGATATTGCCGGAGTCTACACGGGATCTCCAACAGCCATTGGCGGAGTTTCTAGCTAGACCCATTACTTCTTCCCCTTATTTATCGCATCAAAGTCTTTCTGGTCTTGAGTGATTGAGTCAGTTTTTTTCTGGAGAGTTGATTTATTGAGTTGTGACTTCCATGAGCTGGAAGCGCCTTCCAGAGGATTATCATAATTTACTGTATTAAGACCCACAAGATCTTTTGCATCTTCATAAATACCAACAGCGCTTGTTTTTAGATCACCCATTGTTTTCTCGTCTGAACGTGCCATATTAGTTCTACTATTTTCATACTCAAATTTATTTTGATTCGCTTTGTGCCCATCCCCCATAGACTGTTCCCTCAAAGAAATATTGTTATCATTTTGCTTTAGATGATCATTAGCATCCTTCTTATACGCCTCGAATTGTGTATTGAGGTTTTGAGGTGTTTTGAGACCGGAGGTATCAATGGCTCTTTGAACAGTCTCGCGCCCTGTGGAGTTAATCTCTGGCGTTTGGCTCAAATGTCTTTGTGCTTCCTGATCCGTAAATATATGATCACTGTTTTCAACAGCGGACCTAATCGCTGCTTTCTTTGATGCCAAGAATTCCGATTTATAGCCCTCTACTTCTGAACCACCTTGATTAATATAAGAAACAAGATCAGCTCTTGATCGACCTGTTTTATCTCCTAAGAAGGAAAGCCATGGATCATTATCATTAGCGTTGGTTCCAACGGTATTTTGATCGTTAAGAGCTTGGGTCTTCTCCCAATTTTTAGAGATCACAGCAGAACGACTATAGGCTTCTCCTGTGGATTGCGTTCTGTTCAAACTGTGATTCAAGGTAGTTGCAGCATCCGCACCAGATGAATCTGTGAGTTTTGCATTTTTGCTCGTGGCAAAATCTTTCATCTTTGAGATATTATTAGTAAGGGCTTTTCCTTCGTCAGTGTTCGAAACTTTATTCATCGCTTCGTTATTTTCAGCACCTGACGTAACGGCACCATGTGCGTTAACTTCTATTCCTGCCAGTCTTCCTATAGCGCCAGTTCCGAGGCTTCCTCTCAAACCAGCTTCAACTGCTGTTTTTGCACTCACGCCATGGGACTGATTAAAGTTATTAGACTGCCTTAGGGTTTCTTCAGCTGTTTTTTGCATCGCGGCTCTTTCGGAAGCGGTTGCCCCCTCATCCACAATGGTTCCGTTAGCGACCTTCTCTGTGAAAGAAAGGAGTTCCGCAGATGTATCAGAAACGGTTTTATTAAAGCTATTTTGTTGTTGCTCAGTAAGGGCCTTAGAATCTCTAACGCTATTACCGATGGAGGAACTTAATTGACCTGAACTTGAGTAGTTTTCTCGAAGGGTATCTTGGTTTTCCTGAACCTTCATTTCTCCATTCTCTCCTTGGGTTATAACCTGTGATCCTGTATTAAGCGTTTCCGCGTAATTATGACTTCCAACATTGTTTTGTTGGGCAACGGAGCGAGACGCAATAGTCTCATTCATGAGATTTTGATTCCCCATGGAAAGATTGCCATCGGCAGCCTCAGCAGCCATACGACTTGCTCCCGCATCCATACCCCCAGTTGCACTTTGCATTATTTGTGTGATGGCAAACTGCCCTCCTGAAACAAATCCCCACGCTAACAACGGAACCATTAATTGCATTCCAGCAGCCCAACCAGCTACATTAAAGGCGGCATCCGCTAAACCGGAAGTGGTCGCAATGCTAAATCCAACTGACCCATCCATAACGGTTTCAGTAGATCGTTGAAGCATCATTAAAGACAACGCATTTAAAATTGTCGAAAACACAGGCCACATTTGAATGGCAAACATCATCTTGGCCCATAAAGCAAAGATTTTGAGGCCGCCTGGCATAAACGCAAAGGGAATGACAAGCAAAAACATCACCGACAATAAGGCCAACAAAAACCCCTGAAGCAGCGGCATGGTTGTTGATCCAACAACATTTTTCATAAAACCAGCCATTCCTTGAGATTCAAGATTACGAGCAGCATTGACGGACACTAATTCAGGATGTAAACGTGGATAACGATGGGCCTCTCTCGCATCGTCAAAAGCTTCCTTTTGAGCATTCACAACCATCATTTGCTGAACTTGCTGAGACGCATTTCTTGTGGAATTAGAAACCAACTGCCAAGCTTCTTGCATGATAGGTCTTAGATGATCTGCACCTACCCCAGATGGTGCGAAGCCAAATAAACGAGCTCCTAAGGTTTTCAAACCCTTTTCACCTTCTGCTTCCATGGCAGCTCGAATATCAATAGCTGTTGCTCGACAGGTCTTATATTCTCTTGATCCGTCTTCGTTTCTCCAATATGTTCCTAAGGACGGATGACCGTTGGCTTGAACCCAAGTCAAAATATCTTCACTCTTTCTAACAGCCTCTCTTTTGCCTCGAATGTTTGTTTTAAGATAAGGCAACCAAACGCATTGATCCGCCCAATCCTTAACATTTTGACGGACACGCGTATCCTTAATACGCATGGTTCTAGCTTCTTGGGTGAGACGTGACGAAAATGCGAAACCTGTCTTCGTAAAGCGTGTTAAATCCGTTGTCTCAAAAGCATCTTCCATGATTTCTGTGAGACCTCGTGATAAAGAAGAACTGGCCGTTGCAATCACAGCAAGACCAGCTGGAATATTATCAACACGATCCGATGCAAATGTCGGGTCTACCTCATCAATAATATTAAGATGTGTCTTTGGCACAAGAGCAATAAGAAGGAGGGCATAGGTTGGCACAAACCATTTTTTAGCAAAAATCCCAAGGTTGGCTTGAGCAGTAGCAGTCACCGCCGCCCATAAGCCTCCAACCAAAAGAGCGGGATACATAAAGCTCGTCCAATAAGGAGAGTCCGACTGACAAATCATTGCAATAACATTAAATACTTCGTAGAGCATGTGCCCGCCGCCATAGGTATGAATGACATCCATTTTTAAATTCCTTCTTCTAGGTCGTGGTTGGCGCGCATTTCTGTTTCTTTTGCGCGTGTGACTTTCTCAAGCATCCAAAGTTCTTTGGTATCAAGAGTTGCCATTTTTCGTTGGAGACGTGTTCTCGCTAATTCGAGGCGGGTTTTAAAATCCTTCGGGATCGTGGAATCCATTTGAATGGATTCTATGACTGAAACAGCCTCTAGGATTTCCTTTGCAATCTCCTCAAACTGATTCAGGAGAATAGACATTGCCAGATACTGGGTAGAACGCTCCAAGGGATAGTTCACATGGGCCGCCGCTGAAATTTGAATATATTTGTAGATCGGAAGATTGACAGAATCACTTAAGAAAACCATCTCCTGCTCACTAAACACTTCTTCCGTTAGATACTTCACCCTTAAGCTATGAACGTGTTTTAAAATCTGTTGAGATAAAGATTGGTCAGCCGTAATAGTATACTTTGCATTACTCACCCCTAGGCATTTTGTGGTTTCGTCACACACAAAGATTTCTGTTTGACCGCCCGTCAAGTAGGCATCCAAGAACTTCTCATCATCGGCTTTGGGGGCTAAAAAGATTACCTTAAAATCCTCCCCTTCTTTCTTTGAAACAACGGTCCCAACAAGAGACATGATCATTTGAGCGAGTTCCGTGTCCTCTCTATAGCGAGGGATTTTCTTCATGACATTCCACACAAGATTGAACTCTGAAATCAAGAGATCCTTATGACGTTCTTTAAGATCTGCCGCTGCCTCATTGATTTTATCTTTGCTTAGGCAACTCTCTCTCGCCCCCGTATAATCATTATTAAAATTGCCGCTTTGTTTCATATCTAAACAAGCGGTTTCACGCATGGCAGAGCCCTTTGGCAAAAGACCAACCATAAGCTGTTGCCGTCCTTGACAGTCGTTCAACATTGTATTGTTCACTTGCTGCAAGAAGGATTGAAGACCTTTCATGGTTTGCTCGATTTGAGGAACATAAGTTTTAAGCCCCAATTGAATGGCATAAATGGGCATGCCCTGTGACATAGATTTAAACATCCTCACAAACTCACTAGCTTTCATGAAACTAATACCGCCAAAACGCAAATCAAAGCTGCCACAAGAACCACCCATATTAGGAAGACGAATATTAATAGGATTAACAGACCTATTCTGTTGACGAATTTTCATCCCTCCAGCCGTATAATGTCCCGTTGATTGATCCTGAAAAGAACCTGCTTGGTTAAAATTACTCGCATTCCCTAAATGAGAAATCATATCCCCTAAGCTATTTCCCTTAACAGGGCAGCTTAAAAGAAGGCTTGTCGCTAATAAATATCCTTTTCTCATGAGAGTTCTCCCTGTTGTTCTAAGAACTTAATGGCGTATTTGACGTTTTCTAAAAGAGCCCTTTGGCTAATAAAACCCTTCGCAATGGGAATTAACTCATTGGTTGAAGGATTGGCTAAGTATAAAAGCGGATAGGCCCCTTCTGGGTTTAGAGTTTCAACGGCTGCTTTGTTTTTAAGGCAACTCATCCCCTCAAAACATCCCTCACCTGCACTCAACCCCTCAATATTGAAATCGTACTGTTGGGCAAAATGCTGAACAACAGGCGCAAACTCATGGCAATAAGGACAATCCTTTTTAAAGACAAAAATCAAACCATAGGTTTTAGAAAGCTTCTTCAAGCCCTCTTCAAGAGATTTTTCTTCTTCTTTCCGCGCAAGCTTTAGCGCTCCTGGACTTGTCATGTCCACAGGGGTCTGTTGATCAAGGAGTTCTGAAATCGTCCAGCTCTCTTGAAACTTACCTGCTTGAGAAATAACTGCATCATGAGCGCGGCGCGCGTTGGTCACATTCTCAATTGTGGGATATAAGATTCCCTTTGCCATCACTTCATCATAATGCTTGCGATTTTCTGCCATTTCTTCAACGGCCGTTTTTGGCTTCTGGCTCTCAGCTTGTGATGTCTTTTCAGGCTCTTTCTGTTTTTCTTCCATAACTGGAGCTGGATCTTGATACCACAACCACCCCGTAGGCTTCCCATCACTGGCCATCGCCTGAATCGGTAGAAGGATTAGCATTAAAAATTTAGAGGGACGCATCGGGATTCTCCTTTGTATTGTAAAGCTCAGAAGCTTTGATTTTTTCACCATGTTTAGATTGAGCAGCTTTGATTTTTTCATCCCAACGTCCGCCCAGACCGGTTGCCGCTGTTGAGACACTTTCCACACTTGTTTTGGCTCTTATTTCTTCATATAAAACGCTAAAATCTATCCTAGAAAAGTCTATGCGTTTGATTTCATCTATGGTCATTGGGCGGCAATCAGGATGTTCAGCATCTCCCCACCCGATCCCTAATTGAGCACGACCTTGTTCTTGCAAAAGCTTTGAAAGTTTGGATCCAAAACAACAAAAGGACGTTTTCTTTGTAAGACAAATGTTTGTAACAGCTTGCTTGTCTGAACAATAAGTCCCCACCCGAACACATTTGTTAGCTGATCTTTCTTTTTTGAGATTCTTTTCAGATTCTGAGCAGTTTTGTCCCAAACCAACAGAACGACCCCAACCACCACTGCCACAACAATCTTGAAAGCTCATCGTGGCTTTTGAGCATTTCATCGCCTCTCCCCTAAAGATAAGAGGATTTTTTCCCATGTCTTTTGACATCTCTTGAAACATAGACAGCTTAGACATGGCATCGGCAAAGTCTTTGTTGGCAGCCCAACTATGTTCATCACAGTTGCCATCCATACAAAAAGGAACATCGCCCTTAAAACGAACTTGGCCATTTCCAAGGGCAACAGAACGACACAGGAATGTTTTTCGATTATTAACGCAGACTCCGCCTACTTTCTTAAGGCATTGTGCCTCAACCTGATCACAGCCTGCTGCTCGAAAGGGACCGCAATTATCTTTTGAGGGATACTTGCAATGATAAGTACGGCGTTTCTTCCACCACTCCCTCGTTACAGAAATACACTCATCCCCTTCACAAAATTCACGGGTTTCAGGGCCTTCAATAATTTCTTCAGCTCCATATCGACAAAGCCCTTTATTGGATTCTTCTTCGTATCCGTTGCAAGAATCTTCTATTGAATCTTCATTAGCATCAGAGGTTAGAACTTGAACAGTTTTATAGATATTGGTTTGTCCCTCAGTATATCCTCCTTGACCATAAGTCGTTCGTGACCAAGGTTTTACCTCTTCATAGGAATAACTAGAATGCTGAGGGGAATAAGATCGCCCAAAAATACTTCTTTGAAAATATTCTGTTTTCTCATAACGCTGTTCAGTTTTCTTTTTCAAATTTATGTGACGTGTTTGGTCACAGGTATAGGTTGCTTCTTCCGCACTCTCCTCGCAAAGGTGTGTGCTCTCAACAACCTCTCTCACGCCCCCTTCTTCATGCTCCTCTTCTCCTCCAATAAACTTCATGGGGTCAGCAACAATGTCATTGGCATTTTGAATAATTTCACTGTCTTCCGTGACGCGATAATCTTCAGCCTTAGTTGTTTTTTGGCTTTCAAGAACGTAACTCCCCAGCTCACTCTCATGGGTTGCTGATGTTGCAGCTTCGCTTAGCTCGTGGAAGTTTTCTTTGAAATGGGTTTCAGGCACATTCTCAGGACTGATCACCTCTATTCCTTCAGGGATGCCCTCTTGGATACCCTGATCTAATTGTTGAGCTAAGGCCTTACCTTGGTCATAGGAGTTTTGATCAGCATGTGCTGAAAATGAAACAAAGAGAATAATCAAAAAAATTAACATTAAGCCCCCTGCCCCTTCTTAAGATAAGACTGTGCTAGAGCAAAGAGGTCACCCTCCATAGAAAATAGCTCTAAAGCTGATCTGATGGATGTATTTCCTCTTACTTTGTCATGAACGTCCGTAAGTTTTCCGTCCTTTATTTCAGCCAAAACAAGTGTTGGCACACGGGTGATCTCAAATCTCTCAAATAAAGTGGGGTCAATGTCGATGGGAATAGCTAGCTCTTTTAAACGCTGGTGGGTTTTTTGGAAAGAGTTATCAACCAATCCTCTGATCACAAGGACAGCCCCTACTTCTTGGGCTTGGATTGAGAGAATTTTAAGGGCTTCATCACTCATGCCTAATGTTACAAAAACAAACAGTTCGGAATCCCCTTGATATTTCGCCTTTGGGCCACTGGGAGGCGTCATTTTTGAGGCATGACAGATTTTACCTGTCTTTAAAGGTTTCCGTTCTGTGAAAAGTTCTTCTGTTTCATCAAACCCAAAGAAAGACTTCTCTTGGGTCTCCTTTGAGCCTTCAACAATGGAGCGAACCTCCCCATCATGAACTTTCATTTGTTGTTGAGCGTCCCTCAACAATGAATCTGCCATCCGCTTATAATCTGTCCCATGACTCGAAGACGAGAGAATGCACATTGACATAGCCAAACTTGACATTATTTTGTAATACATGTTATACTTTGAGTACATTGCTATTAAAGGAGAAAATATCATGATTACCTTTCGCCCCCCTGAGGACATGGAAAAAGAGCTAAATCGGCTCTCAAAGGAAACACATCGCCCCAAAAGCTACTACTTGAGAGAAGCTTTAGGCGAGTACCTCGAGAAGCAAAGAAAAATACAAAAAGCTGTTTCCCTTTATGAAGAGCATTTGAAAAGTGGTGACCAAGGCGTGTCTTGGGAAGACGTGCAGAAAAAAGCTGGCCTCTTAGAAGATGACTAAGAAAAAGTGGAGCCTTACTTTCACCCGCGATGCAGAGAAGAAATTTCTCAAACTCGACAAGCCCATTCAAAAGCGTTTTCAAAAATACATTCAGAAAATCTTGGATTCTGGTGACCCAAGAGAGTTTGGTAAACCCCTCAAAAGTAACCTTGCTGGCCTTTGGCGTTATCGTATTGGTGACTATCGACTGATCTGTGTCATTGAAGATACTCAACTTGTGATTACAACTGTTGATTTGGACCATCGAAAAGATGTTTATGATACCCATTAGGTTTCCTTTTTTCATTAATAAGCCCTCAAGCAGCAGTCTCTTTTGCGCCAAATCAAATACCCAAAGTCTTCTCCCCCATAAGGATATTCACGCCCTGATTGCCACAGAACAGACGTTGCCCCAAAAGCTTGGCAAGAGGTAGATTGTGAAATGGGATAGGTCATTTGGGTGCGATACTGGGATTTTCGAATAATAGGCATGGGGAATTTTCCACAAAGACCTTGAACGCCTATATAGCCTTTTAATAAACCTTCCCTATGCATCTTGGCCATAAAACGCCCAGCAACCAGTAGGCTTGCTTGAACCCCGCCTGTATGATCATTCACCGTTCCGGTGAACGGGTAAATACTGCCTTGGCAACCATTACACCAAAACAAAATATCTAGGGGGTAATTAAAAGAAGAGGCAAGACAATCTGCTGCACAAACAGCCTGTGCAATCGGGTTGCCAAACAAAATAGCTTCAGGGTTTAAAACACCGCTCAGCTCGTCATCATTCCAAAACGGATCAATCTCCGTCATATAAGCAACGTCAATACTACCCGCTTCCAAACACACAAAATCTGTCAAAACCTCCAAGATAAAGAGTAACGGATAAACATACCAATGCACATTATAAAAGGAGTTCGCAGATCCATCGGATTCAGGATCACTCACGTGTCCCCGATCCACAACGCCTGTATTGAGCATATGAACACCTCCCATATTAACGAGACAATAAGGAGTACGTGTTACATCAACTAAGCGGGAGGGTTCCCAAAAAGAAATAGGAATGCCATAGCTCGTATAAGGAGGAATGGGCGAGGGACAACTGCAAATAGGCGACACGTTACTATCTACCTCAGCAACATCCCCAGACACTATGGTTACACTTGCAATCTTCAAAGGAAAAATACACCGCCAGCAAACATCGCTAATGGGATTTAAAAAGCGACCCTGACAAACAGAGGCATCCGCTTTTCCAATGAAGACAACAGTAAGAAGCAAGAGAAACCAGCGCATCATTAACCCCTAATTTTCCATCACAGGTTTAGCGAAAATAGAGCCCGTTTCTTGTTTCTTAAGATGCTCCTCAAAAAGAACTTGTTGGCTTTCTTGAAATCTCTTAAAGCGGAATTTGATGGCATCAAAATTCGCTTTATGTGCCTTCTCCCAAAAAACCATATCAAAGGCCCCAGATGCATAGGTTTTAGCGGGAACTGTGTGCTTTTCAGAAGATTCACGTACTGGAGTCATACCCTTATGAATCTCTTCTTGGATGAGATCCTTGTAGAGGTTTGAAGCCAATACCACCCCACCGCTTACGTAGCCAGCGCAAAATATAAAACCAGTTCCAACCACGACCATGATCGATTTTTCGTTTTCTTTTATAAACTTCATTTTAAATCCTTTATTTTGATGAAGTGCCTTACTCATGAATTCCCCCTCACTTCTTCAATGAGAAGTTTCTGACCCTCTTGTGTAATACGCGCGGGAATTTGTTTAATCTGAAACCTCTGAGTTATTTTTCCCCCTTGGTCAAAATAAAACCGCTGGCCTGTATTCCGAAAAAGCGTAATCGGAGAGCCCTTTATAAGGACAATTTTGCCGCCAGATTTTACTTGAGAAACAGCCCAAGAAACTTGCTCTTCATCGGATCCGTCTATGAGAATCATCGGATGCCGCCAACTCAAAACAGATAAAGGATTTAAGGTTGTGCCTTTGGGATGAATAAGATTACTTTTGTGGTCACGGATATCATGGTCAAGAGTAATAGAAGGGTCAAAATACCAAGACCGCTCTTCATATGTTTTCTGAAGGCCTGGGACGGGAATAGGTGTTATGACCCGTTCCTTAACGCGCTTTTTAACATCCTCTTCTAAAACCTCTAATTTGCCGTCAACACGTGCTTGCTCAACGCGCCTTTGAATCATGGTTAAGAAACTCTCTTCCTCAATTTCAAAAGTGCTTGCCAAGTCAGCAAAGGATTTTGCTTCAACAAGAAGAGGAGCACCTAAGGCAAGAACAGAACAAAGTCCGAAATAAAGATATCGACTAGATATCAATGAATAATTACCCCTCATGCCGCTATTCCTTGCCGTTGTTCAAGGGTAAATTCAATGCTTTCTTCGAGGGTTTTTCCTGAAGCTTGAAGTTTCCGCATATTATTTACTTCGTCCGCAGTGGTGCTGTAGAGAATGGTTGAATAAGGATCACAATACAAACGACAGGGAACACAGGGCACGTCTTCATGAAACAAAATCATTTCGCTGAAAGTACTTGCCCCGCCAAGGGAACGAAGCATGGTTTCTCGATAGCTGTCTTTTACAAATTCTTGAAGATGTTTATGGCTTTTGAGCCCAGAAATTGTATCAGGCTCTTGCTGTAGAACGACCTTCCAAGAACTGTTCTCCCAAACATCTTCTGATCCTTTGTTATCTCCACCGAAAAAATCCTTGAGAGATTGAGTAGCCAATCCAAGGGCACAACGATATTTTCGAGCATTTCTAGCAACATCAGAAATGAAGGCGGATGACTCTTTACCATCAAGAAGGATTTTTGCCTCGTCGATTAAAATTAAAAACGGCGCATTTCTATCGGAAGCTATCATCCGTTGCCAAACCCGAACCATCATCATCATCAACATGACGCCTTTGAGGTCCTCAGGCATGTCTGCCGTTTCAAACACAACAAAATCACTGCTAATATCAATATTAGCTGGTGGATTAAAAAACTGACCATATTGTCCTTCGCTCGTGAAGTTCAAAAGGCAACGCGCAATATCTTTTGCACGAGGGTCAGGGTTTATAGCCAAGAGATCAGCAATGGAATCAATAGACCCGTTGGATCCCTTGGTTTTCCAAACCGTTTGAATGGCCTCGTTCAAATAACCTGCTTCGTCTTTTTGACCGTCTCGGAAAGCCATTTCCCTTACAATTTTTTGAAGCCCAACAAAGAGAGCAGCCCTATCTTGTTGTTCATCCTCGGAATTTCCCTCAGGAATATGGGTGAAAGGATTGACAGAAAAGGGCTTAGATAAATCAAAACTGACATGAGTCCCTCCCCTAAATTCACATAAATCCTTCATCGATTCTCCTCGATCTATGACAAAGGCTTTACCGCCAACAGAAAGAGTATTTTCAATAATTTCATTGCACAAAAAGCTTTTACCGGAACCAGATTTCCCCGTGATACAAAAGTTATAATTTCCCTCTGTATTATACATTCTCTTTCCCGGAACAAAGCACCCGTCAAAAGGCGACCAAAAAGCCAACTGGCCTCTTCTGCCAACAAGGGGAATGCCGGGAGCTCTTTGTCCTGTCCACTCCGCAACAATGGGTAATAAATTCTGAGGTTCCTTTGTAATGGTTTTTCGGGTCAAACCTCGATTGGAAAACGTAGGACCAGCACCAATAACTTCTTTTTTTAAGCCAAGAGAAGATTTTGTGCTTTTCTCGTCTGTTGTCCACATCATTGGCAAGCTTCCCAAGAAAACAGACTGATGAAGGAATGTGGCTGATAATGTAGACCAACCACACTCATTCCAAATAGACTCAATAGTACTTTTAACGTCTCTTAGCTTTTTAGGCTCACAAAAGGTTGTCACTGAAAAACACGCATCAATGACTCGTTCGCCATTTTGGATTTCTTTCACAACTTCTGTGGCTTCTAAGAATTCCTCTTCAACACCAGGTTGCCATTTTGAAAGACCATTTTGACATGCCTTTTCGGCCATCTCTCTTTTAACTTCGGCACTTTTTTTCTGCCCAGATTGTCCCTCACAAATCGTGAATCCATAATGCATCATAAAAGGGCAAGGGATCGTCTCATGGCCCTTTAGGATATCTCCAAAGAGCTTATCCATGTGACCCAGAGCCCACAACTTAGGTGAAGTCTTTGGCATAAAACTATGGGCAATAAACTTCCCGTTCCTCAGATAAAAACCATCTTTTGTTACTTCAGCATCAATATCGGTATCTGGAATGAGTTTTGCAATCTCTTCAACCGCCGAATACCAGCATTCATCTTGCTTCGTGGTTTTCTCATGATTAATTAAATTACCGACTTCACGAATAAGATCCTTATCATCCATGACAACCGTATGTAACCCAACCTTAGAAAGAGTTCCTTGCAGGAGCGTGCGTATATTATCTAAATCATCCTTTTCAACGGGCGTGTTACGAATGCCCGGAACGGTATAGGAAATAATCACCTTAAAATCTCGGATAGGGGTCCTTTTATCAAAGGCTTTTTCATTTAAAAAGTCATACCGCCTCTGCGTTGATCCCGCGAACTTGGGATTGGTACGGTAACTCTTCCAATAATTGAGCTTCTCTTCAATGCGAGGGCTAGCAATAAGAAGAAACTGCATGGAGCAGCCTTCTGGCAAATTTCCTGGTTGATTGAAAAACTTATCTATCTTCCCTTGATCATTAAAGGTTGCTCCTGCAACAGGTGTCCCAATGAGAGAAAACCCCGTAGACCCCTTGTTAAAAAACAATTGGCTTTTTGGATCAAAGGTATCATAAGGCAAATACTCGAAGAGGCTGCCGCAAAGAGAAGGTGCTTCTCTTAAAGGTTTATAATGGGGGTTCAGTCCATGAGACCCTTCCCCAAATAAAGACGCAATTTTTAAACCAAGGTTTTTAATCATGACTTATCCCCTGAGATCCATGGCAAAATCAGAGCCAAAAGTTGTTTGTGTCACTTGAGCAGACCTTGGCTCAAGACCTAAATCGATCTCATCCTTATCCATCTTTTTATTAATGGTTGAGAGAGAGGCACAACGAATCCCCTCCCCCACAGGACAGTCAAAACTTTCTTGATAGGTAGAACAGCCCCCTAAAAGTGAAACGGACAAAAGCCCCATTGCAGTCATCATGTGTTTAATATCCATTTGAGGATCCTCCAAAGTTTTGATTGCCAGATGAAGTGGCTTGAACAGGGCGAAGACCCTTTTGACGATTAGGGCTTAAATCAAACCCTTTTTTGAAAACAACATCCACAACGCGGCCCGGATTAACCACAAGAACAGGATTCATAGACTCAGCGCGTTTGATGCTAAAGTCTGCTAGTTTCTCAAGGGCATTTGACGTACCTTGTGCTGCACTACTTTTTAAGACATCCTCTGTTTTAAGAGCATTGGTTTGACCAAACGGGCTCACAGGGAAAACTGAACTTTGAGCAGAGCTTTTAACAAAGCTGCTCATGCCTGATAACATGCCTGCCACAAAGGCTTCTCGGGCAACCTTGCCAGATTTATCTACAACTTTACCGCGAAGACCGGGTGCGCCATCTTCACCAATGATCCAGCCTTCAACAGACTTTTCAACGGTTCGGCCGGAACGCTCAACAAAAGACAAAGTATGGATTCGACAAACCGCTCTTTCCGATGACAAATCCCCATAACAACTACCAATCATCACCGCATCCTTTAAACGGGATTTCCATCCTCTTGGAAGGTTTCCATGATCCGCCAAGCGCATCATAATAGGTTGAGGATTTCCTTGGGTAGAGACTGATGTTGAAACAACAACACCGGATGTTAAAACAGCCCGCGCGTTTGTTCCCGCAACCACATAATTCTTCACGTGATGGAAATCATCTTCCTCCCCAACACTGACATAGAGAATTTTCTTAAGAGGTTTAAAAGAACCCTGTTCCGCTCCTTGAGTTACCGGAAATGTATTTCTGACCTCTTTTGTTTGAGGAAAAGAAGGTTGCCCTAAAGGAGCCACCCCTAACGATGGGGCCTTGAGGGTCTTTTCAGGTTTTGGTTTTGAGGGGTGTGAATCCTTTACTTGAGCTTTTAAAGCTTCCTCAAGATTCTCTATACGTTTACCAAGGATATCGTTTTCTTTTTTATAGTTAGCGACTTGAGCCGTCATGCTATTGGACTTTTCCTCCAAGCGAGAGACCCATGTCTCTTGTTCATCGACAAGATCAGAGACAACGACCTTCTTTGGTTTTTCAGCCTTAGTTTCAAGGGTGGCAACGTTCTTTACCCCTGATTTTGCAACCCAGAACACAACACCCACAACGCAAAAGACCACACCAATAGCAATACGTTGTTTCTTTTTAATACTTTCTGCGGTGCCTTCAGAAGAAAATTTGATCTTATCGATGAATTTTTTCATGGGCTTAATTACACTCCTGGGAACATGGCGGAAATATTCTCAAGATGCCAAGAGAACAACATACCAACTAAGAAGATACCGACAGCAAGCCACATATTACCCTTCATGAAGGCCCCCACAGCACCACCAATACTACTGACAAACAAAACCGTTTCACCAAGAGTTCCCTTGATAAGACCGGAAAGCCCGTTAGTCGCCGTTCCCATTCTTTCAATGGCTGTTGCATCTACTTTTGTTGATAAAACGCTAAAAGCAGCAAGACCGGCATAGGTCTTCCAAGACCCCTTAAAGTGATCCATTATTTTTTGTTTCATTATTTAATCTCCTTATTTTTTGAAATAATCACGAGTTGCGCTGTTCCATAGGGAACCAACGTACTCTCACTTACTTTTCCTGCTTCCGTACTGTCGATATATAAATCGGCTGTTAAAGGAACAGGCTTATCCGCCTTGGACGTAATTTGCCAAAGGGAAAGGGAATAAACGCCATTGGAAAACCGCTCAAATTCATGGGCAACCGTTTTTGACGTTGTAATTTTATTTTTTATAGGACTTTCTCTTTTAAAATGACGTGGAGCCTCTCCTGTTAAAGCAACAGTCATCCATCTCTCAATTTCCTCTCTCGAGGCTATATTTTCCTCTTTCACTTTCAAGAGAAGAGGTTGAGGGGTTTTGTTAGCAAAGGTCAGCTTCATATCTTGCGTTGTTCCATTGCTCGAGATCACCGTCAAAAATATGGGCTCGACCAATCCAGCCGTTGCCACAAAGAGATTTCCAGACGCATGCAAATTCAAGCTTTCAGAAACAGTGGCGGGATAGGTGAAAAAGTATTTAATACTCTCATCCTCGATCGCAATGCGCGTCAGGCCTGTATTGCTGATTGTGAAATGCATCACCTTATCGGATTTGATTTCCGTAGCTCCATAAGAGGGAGAAACCCCAAGGGCAAGGCTTATACAAAGTGCCGTTTTAAGAATGCTATTACTTTTCATTTTTTAACTCCTTCAATGAACGGATGGCAACAGAGCCACCATGGACAATCTGCCACCCTAAAATAAATGTCTTTTGACTGGTAACCGGCTTTTGAGAACGACCAAAAAAGGTAAGGAACATCCCCGTTACGTAGATTTCTTTTGTTTGACGTGAGATTTTAAAAGTCTCAGGATAAAAGGCTGTGCTTATCTGATCTTTCTTCAAAGCTTTCGCTGACTGTTCAAGATCTTTGCTCAGGGTAGATGTGCTAATAGACCAATGCAGAAAGCTCTTATTCTTTTGAAGAACTGTTTTAGGATTGGCGGTATATAGATCCCCTAAAAGGTTTGCCGCCCAGTCCTTGAAATAGCTATCATCGATAAAGCTGCCATCAATTTGATAGCGTTTATCAGGATCACTTAAAGACGGAACAATAACCAAACGCTCGCTGACATTCAAAACTCTGACCAGCAAAACACTGCATACCATCATTAAAAACACCACAACCACATATGAAAAGTTACGTTGTTGGAGCAATTTAATGGCTACGTTTTTTTTAATATCAATGTTCATTTATTCCATTTCCTTATATGAGAAGGAGGTAATGTCGGATTTCCTCCTTCAAAACCGAAATACCACCATAAAAAGGACTTAATGTTGAAACCGCCAATTTGTTTCTTGAGACGTTTCACAACGACAAGCAACACAACACAAATTCCGATAAGGCAAAGACCAAGAGTTTTGTTTGGCGAAAACATAAAGCATGCCAGACCAAAAATCAGCAAAGCAAACTCATCCTTCGTGAGCCCCATAATTTTTGTAGGACGGTCTAAATTAAAACCAATGCGGTGCTTACTGGACATTAGTCTTCTCATTTTGTTCTTTAGTAGGATCTAAGTCTGAGACGTTCTTAAAAACAACGTTCACAACCTGTCCCGCGTCAATAGAGACCACAGGACTCAATAATTCCACATACTGCTTGCAGTAATCGAAAACCTTCGCTCGTGCACTAGACTCTTCTTTTGAAAACTCCGTTCCTAAATTCCTTTCCTTGATGGCATCCATAACCTCAAGGAAAGCCTTTCTTTCTTTTTTCGCCCGATCAAAAACTTTTCCACGAAGACCGAGTAAGCCATCCTCATCAACAATCCAAGCGTCAACCTCCCTCTCAAGGATACTTCCATCGCTTTTCACAATAGTGAGAGCATGGATACGGCAAATTACTTTCTCCGAAGACAAGTCCCCGTGGCACTTTCCTAACATCGCCGCATTCTTCAAATCAGATTGCCACTCAAGGGGAATGTTTTCAGAATTATTAAGGTGCATCAAAATTGGACGAGGATTGTCCTTTGAAGTTGGAGACGTTGAGGCACCAAGACCATGTTTCAAAACGGCGGTGACTTTTACCTCAGATGTTTCCGAAGCATTACACACTGTGAAAATGCCAAGTATAAGGCTCAGAGAAATTGCACTCTTTTTTATTAGGTTATTTTTCATTATTTTGTTTCCTTTATATCTTTGACAATACTGTCCAGAATTTGTTGAGTGTGTTGGGAAGGGTTTAAATTCGTTGCATTAATTTTTTCAACAACTTGCTGTGATTTTTCATAATCTCGCTGAATTCCTACTTGAAGATATTGCGTTACAACGTTCTTTTCTGCAGAAGTCAAATGAGGCATTGCTATAAGCCAGAGTCGGCCGACCTCCCTTTCTGCTTGCATTTCTGCCTCTTCTTGGGAGAGAGTTGACTCCTGATTACTCAAGACTTCATGTCCCAGACCTGCCGATGC
>Ga0209633_10001119_pt1 | contig 28906 bp, 27 predicted proteins | sample Cruoilmetagenom1_FD_187290 | JGI IMG/M metagenome (GOLD analysis project Ga0209633, IMG submission 187290) | Oil polluted marine microbial communities from Coal Oil Point, Santa Barbara, California, USA - Sample 1 (SPAdes) (version 2) | ecosystem: Environmental > Aquatic > Marine > Oil seeps ... | reverse complement strand
ATCATCAATGCCAATTTCCGTAGCGGAACCAACGCAGCAATACTTTACTCAGGCGCATTCATGCTCTCATGGCGGTCCGGTGCACAATGCATTCACCCCAAGCAATGACAGTTCCGAACAAAGTGGGGTGCCAACAATGGGCTATGCAATAGCGCATTTACATAACACCTATATCTTGGCGGAATCACAAAAAGGTTTGGTGTTAGTTGATACACACGCGGCACATGAGCGTATTATTTACGAAAAACTAAAAAAACAATATGACACTGGCCGGTTAGCTACCCAGCCATTATTGATCCCGCAAAAAATCCATGTATCAATTGATGAGATGGCGATATATGAGCAGAATGAGACGTTATTTTCCGAATTAGGGGTTGAAGTAAGCGTTTCTGGTCCGGACTCGTTACTAATAAGGTCTATCCCGGTTCTTCTTTCTACCGATAATGCTGAAAAATTGGTGAGAGATTTGTTTCAAGATATTATTGCAACAGGTAAAAGCTCAAGTGTTAAAGAGGCTTGTTACACAGTGCTGGGCAACATGGCATGCCACAACTCTATTAGAGCAAATAGGCGCTTAACAGAAATGGAAATGAATGCGCTATTACGGGATATGGAAAAAACCGAGAATAGTGGACAGTGCAATCACGGGCGCCCAACATGGGTATTGCTAGATGCTAAACAATTGGACTCGCTCTTTTTGCGTGGCCAGTAAGCTATTCTGAATATGGGTAAACCTGCTGTTATTCTCATTATGGGGCCTACAGCGTCGGGTAAAACAAAGCTGGGTGTTGAGGTTGCAAAAAAGCTGAACGGTGAAATTGTCAGTGTAGATTCCGCATTGGTGTACCGAGGGATGGATATTGGTACGGCAAAGCCAGATATGGCTGAGCGAGATGGTGTTGTTCATCATTTGATTGATATTATTAACCCATCAGAATCATTCTCTGCAGGGCAATTTCGAGATCAAGCATTATCGTTAATCCAGTCAATACATCAACAAGGCAAAACAGCTGTTTTGGTCGGTGGAACTATGCTGTATTTTCACGTTTTGCTTGAAGGTATGGCTAAGCTGCCATCAGCTAACGATAAGGTTAGGCAAGAAATTGATGAGCAAGCAAATTTGCATGGCTGGGCTTCAGTTCATGATCGTTTAAAACAATTTGATCCAGTAGCAGCCGAGCGGATCCATGTGAATGATCCGCAGCGTATTCAGCGCGCATTAGAGGTTTACTTGGTATCAGGCCGCACTCAAACGGATTGGTTGAGTGAACAAAAACAAATAGAGTTACCCTTTGAGCCATTAAAGTTTTCTATTGCGCCTTCAGATAGAAAAGCGTTGCATCAGAGAATTGAACAACGTTTTGACGGCATGTTGGAACAAGGGTTCGAAAAAGAGGTTCAGGCTTTAGTTGAACAGCCAGATTTGCATGTAAACCTCCCTGCCATACGAGCGGTTGGTTATAGGCAAATGTGGGCTTACTTAAATGGCGACTATGATTATCATCAAATGCGTGAGAAGGCCATCATAGCGACACGTCAATTGGCAAAGCGACAATTTACGTGGTTAAGGTCCAGGGCGGGTGTGCATGCGTTTGAAACAGGAGATAGTGGCGCTTTAGACAAAATATCGGCTAACTATCTTAAATTAACTCATTAATCCTTGAAATATTTTAAAAAGTCCTTATATATAGTTTAACAATATAATTAATCATATCTTTTTTAAAGAAAGTGTCTGTGTTTATGGAAAAGCATAGCGTCTAAGCAAGGTTTTCTTGTCTTGGCCGTTCTTTATGTATTGATGAAAATATCTATTCTGGATAATTCTGCGTTATCAACAATAAAAAAGGAGTAAGGCATGGCCAAGGCAAACAATTTACAAGACACATTTTTAAATACATTAAGAAAAGAGCACGTGCCAGTTGCAATTTTTTTAGTTAACGGTATTAAGTTACAAGGACAAATTGAATCGTTTGATCAGTATGTTGTTATTCTAAAAAACGCAATAAATCAAATGGTTTATAAGCATGCTATCTCAACAGTCGTGCCTGCGCGTGCTGTGCAAATGCCTCGTTCAGACGATCCACAACAAGATTAACGTTTTATTGCGTCAACAACATAGTTACTAATGGAGTTATTTGACCGCCCAAAGTTTGGCGAAAGGGCCGTTATTGTCTACCTGTCAATTAATGGTGACTTTACAGAGGATGATTTGGACGAGTTTAAACAACTTGTTATTTCAGCTGATGTGGAGCCTTTGGTATCTATTACTGGTTCAAGGCGCTCTCCAGACTCGCGGTATTTTGTGGGTAAAGGAAAGCTCGACGAGCTTAAGCATGTATTGATAGAAAGTTGTGCAGATGTAGTGTTGTTCAACCACATGCTTAGCCCCAGCCAACAACGAAACCTCGAGGAAGCCTTGCAAGTGCGAGTGATAGACCGTACTGGCCTGATTTTGGATATCTTTGCACAACGTGCGCAATCATTCGAGGGGAAATTGCAGGTTGAATTAGCTCAGCTGCAACATTTATCCACACGTTTAGTACGAGGCTGGACTCACTTAGAACGACAAAAGGGTGGTATTGGCTTGCGTGGCCCAGGTGAAACACAGCTTGAAACAGATAGGCAACTCATCGGCAAACGTTTGCGTCAGATTAAGTCTAGACTGGCGAAGGTGAGTAAACAGCGCGACCAAGGGCGTCGGAGCCGTCAACGAGCCGACGTACCAACAGTATCGTTGGTGGGTTATACCAATGCTGGAAAATCAACGTTATTTAATCAATTAACGAAGGCTAATATTTATGCGGCAGACCAGCTTTTTGCCACCCTAGACCCTACATTGCGGCAGATAAAATTACCTGATTACGGTGAGTTGGTGATTGCTGATACGGTTGGGTTTATCCAAGATTTGCCACACGAGTTAGTGGTTGCCTTTAGGTCAACGTTACAAGAAACCATAGATGCGGATTTATTACTACACGTCGTTGATGCAAGTAGTCCAAACAGGTATGAGCAGGCTCGTGAAGTAAATAGCGTGCTTAAAGAGATAGGCGCAGACAAAACACCACAGTTGATGGTTTATAATAAAATCGATTGCATGCCTTCTGTCGAGTCACATGTTGAATATGCAGATGATGGGGTGATTAAAGCTGTTTGGTTGTCTGCTTTAAAGCAAGATGGGTTGAATCTTTTGCTGGATAGCTTGTCTACTCTTTGCCATAAAGATGATGCGCATGTGGAGATTGTTATTAAGCCAAGCCAGGCGAAGTTGCGTGCTAGGTTGTTCGAAGTGGCGCAGATAATAAATGAAAAGAACAGAGAAGATGGCTGTTGGGAAATGGAATTAAATTTACCCAATAAGTATGGCCATTTAATAGCGGAGCTTGAATGATCTTGGTTCGGTTTTAACGATCAATTAATGGGATAACCCCTTGCTTGCGATTGAATACCACCATAAAATCACTAGCTGTAACAATATAAAACGATTTAATAGAGGTTTACTATGTCTTGGGACGAATCAGATAAAGAAAAAGAAAATAAGAAAGACCCGTGGAGTGGTCGAAAAAAAGAGCAAGCGCCCCCGGATCTTGATGAAGTAATTCGCTCTATGCAGGAAAAACTAAACATGTTGTTTGGTGGTGGTCCCAAAAACCCTAAAAAACCAAATGGTAACGGCACTAAAACGCCTGGGTCAGCGCCAACGGGGTTTAATTTTACAATCATTATTGTTGTCGCGGCACTAGTTTGGTTAGCCTCAGGCATATACATTGTTGATGAAGGTAATAGAGGGGTGGTTTTACGGTTCGGTAAATACCTAGAAACAACGTTACCGGGTCCGCATTGGCGTTTTCCTGCGCCAATAGATAGCACATTAATTATTAATGTGGATCAGCAGCGGTTTATCGAGGTCGGTTATCGCTCTGGTGCTAATCAGCAGTCTTCAAGCGGCGTAAGAAAAGAAGCGTTAATGCTCACAGAAGATGAAAATATCATCGATGTGCGTTTGGCCGTACAGTACAAGGTAAAAAATGCGCAAGATTATTTGTTTAATGTGCGTGGACCAGATGTAACGCTAAAGCAAGCTACGGAAAGTGCTTTAAGGTCAGTAATAGGTAAAAGTAAAATGGACTTCGTGTTGACTGAAGGGCGAAGTGATGTCGTGGCTAATGTTGAGACTGAATTACAAAAAATGTTAGATGATTATGGAACGGGTATTATTGTTTCATCTGTGAACTTAGTTGAAGCGCAGCCGCCTGAAGAAGTGCAGGGTGCATTTTCTGATGCAATTAAAGCGCGAGAAGATGAGCAGAGATATATAAATGAATCTCAAGCTTATTCTAATGAGGTGATACCGAAGGCGCGTGGTGCAGGTTCGAGAATAGTTCAAGAAGCCGAAGCGTATGAGCAGCGTGTAGTGTCTGAAGCATCAGGTGATGCCTCTCGTTTTGATCAATTATTGGTTGAGTATGAATTGGCTCCGGAAGTAACACGGAAAAGGCTGTATTTGGAAACTATGGAAGATGTTTTAGGTAATTCTAAAAAAGTAATAATGGACGTAAAGGGCGGGAATAACCTCATGTATTTGCCGATTGATAAATTAATGCAATCAAAAAATGAAAAGCCGTCAACAAATCGGTTTATTACACCGCCAGAAAAAACCATAGCAGAAACATCGGGAAGAGATACCAGCTACAGAGAAAGAGCAGGAAGGGGTAGATAAATGAAGATTAGTCCAGTAATTATTTTTGGGATATTAGGCGTCTTATTTGTAGGTGCTAATAGTGTATTTACCGTCGACCAACGTGAAAAAGCGATGGTCTTTCGTTTGGGTGAAATTGTACGTTCAGACTTAACGCCAGGGCTTCACTTTAAGACGCCTTTTATCAACAATGTTAGGAAGTTCGATGGCAGAATTCAAACGTTAGACTCACAGCCGGAACGGTTTTTGACGTCTGAAAAGAAAAACGTAATCGTTGATACGTTTGTAAAGTGGAAGATCGCAAGTGTTGATGATTTCTATCGAGCAGTTGGTGGTGATCCTCGTCAAGTAGACACGCGACTTAATCAGTACGTAAAAGAAGGCATGAGAGCGGCGTTTAGTAAGCAAACCATATCAGAGGTTATTTCTGTTGGTAGGGATATTATTCGTATCGGGCTTGTTAAAGATATGGACGTGCTAGGCAAGGCATTGGGTGTGGATATTGTCGACGTAAGAATCAAGCGAATTGACTTGCCAGACGAGGTGAGTGCTTCTGTGTATAAAAGAATGGAGTCTGAACGTGAACGTGTTGCTCGTGACTTCAGGTCTCGTGGTAAGGAGGCGGCTGAAAGGATTAAGGCTGACGCGGACAAGCAAGGTGAAATTATTTTAGCCAATGCCTATAAGGAATCGCAAGAATTACGTGGTAAAGGTGATGCGCTAGCCGCAAAAACCTATGCCAGTGCGTATAATAAAAATACAGAATTCTTTGCTTTTTACCGTAGTTTAGATGCGTACCGTAAAAGTATGGGATCTGGTGATGATCTGATTGTTCTAGAACCAACGTCTGACTTTTTTAAATACTTTAAAAAACAGTAACGTTTAATTTAGCATTATTGAGTTGGTATTATGGCGTGGCAGGATCTATTCACAGCGGTTGCGTTGGTGTTGATATTGGAAGGAATTATCCCTTTCATGAGTCCAGATGCCTTACGTAAAACATACCAACGGCTTGTTGAAATGGAAGATCAAACAATCCGAATGTCTGGCTTGGTCAGCATGATAGTGGGTGTCTTGTTGCTAACATTAATTCGTTAGAGTGAAGTAAGTCGATGAAAAGTAAAAATAACTGGATGTTACCAGAAGGTATTGAAGAGTTGCTTCCAGAAGATGCTGCGCGGCTGGAAACTATGCGCCGTGAATTGTTAGATGTATTTAACAAGTGGGGCTATCAATACGTTATTCCGCCAATGGTGGAGTTTTTAGATTCCTTATTAACAGGAACTGGCCCAGAAATTGATCTACAAACATTTAAAGTAACAGATCAAATCAGTGGAAGAACATTAGGTATCCGTGCGGACATGACACCTCAAGTTGCACGTATGGCGATGAATCAAATCAAGTCCAATGCGCCTACTCGCCTATGTTATTTGGGTTCCGTTTTACAAGCACGTGGTGCAAAGATTGAAAAGTCTCGAAGCCCTATTCAAGTGGGTGCAGAGCTATACGGCAGTCGCCACGTAAATAGCGACGTTGAAATTATTCAATTGATGTTAGAAGTCCTTGCTGCGGCAGGGTTAATGAATGTTCATCTTGACTTGGGTCATGTTGGTATCTTTAGAGGCTTAACGAAACAAGCTGAGTTGAGCGAGCAACAAGAAGCTGATTTATTCGACGTATTGCAGCGTAAATCTACAGATGAGGTTGAGGAGCTGTTGCAAACCTTTGATTGCGATAAGCAGTGGGTTGATGTGTTTCAAAATCTATTGTTGCTTAACGGTGATGTCAGTGTTTTATCAACAGCGAAAGATGTGTTATCAATCGCCGATGAGGGTGTGCAAAAAGCGATTGACGAATTACAAGAGATAGCGACATTAATGCAAACTTACTTTCCATCGTTGCCATTGTATTTTGATTTGGCAGAATTACGTTGTTATCACTATCAAACGGGTGTGGTTTTTGCTGCGTTTGTTCCGGGCTTTGGTTCGGAAGTGGCAAGGGGTGGGCGTTACGATGCAATGGCAGCAGAGCTTGGTGGTGAGCAACCGGCAACTGGCTTTAGTGCTGACATAAAAGTGTTATCACGACTAAGTACTGTAAACACGATTGAAGACGCTCCGGTTATTCTAGCGCCCGTAGATTCTGACCCTGACTTGTACGAAGCGGTTCGTGATTTAAGAGCAGCGGGAAAAATAGTGATTCAACAATTACCAGACTCTAACGATGAGCCTGCACATACAAGTACGTTGTACAAGCAAGATGGCCGTTGGACGGTCAGTTAATAACAGACGTTATATTTAACAATAATTTAATAGAGATAGAAATGGCAAAGAATGTAGTCGTCATTGGCACCCAATGGGGTGACGAAGGTAAAGGTAAATTGGTGGATTTGTTAACTGATAATGTAGCGGCAGTTGTACGCTTTCAAGGCGGGCATAATGCTGGGCATACGTTGGTTATTGGCGATAAAAAGACTGTTTTGCATTTAATTCCATCTGGTATTTTGCGTGAAAACGTTCAATGCCTAATTGGTAATGGCGTTGTTCTTTCGCCAGAAGCATTATTGGAAGAAATGGCCGTGTTAGAAACCGCTGGTGTCAACTTACAAGGGCGTTTGAAAATTAGTGAGGCGTGTCCTTTGATATTGCCTGTGCATATTGGTCTAGACCAAGCGCGTGAAAAAGCCAGAGGCAATAAAGCGATAGGTACAACCGGTCGTGGCATCGGGCCCGCTTATGAAGATAAGGTGGCAAGGCGCGGCTTACGTGCGGGCGATCTATTAACGCCAGATATATTTGCTACCAAGTTACGAGAGTTGCTTGATTATCATAACTTCGTGCTCAAAAACTATTTCAATGCCGATACATTTGATTTTGATAGGGTCTATGCGGATGTGATGAAACAGGCTGAGATTATTAAACCGATGCTAATTGATGTAGCAGATACACTGCATGCATACGATGCGGCTGGTAAAAACATCTTATTTGAAGGGGCTCAAGGCGCGTTATTAGATATTGATCACGGCACTTACCCTTATGTCACATCATCAAATACCACATCCGGTAGCGCGGCTAGCGGAAGCGGCATGGGACCTTGTGATATGGACTATGTGCTCGGCATTACCAAGGCGTATACAACGCGTGTGGGTAGTGGTCCGTTCCCAACGGAATTAGATGATGATGTAGGGCAATATTTAGGCAAAAAAGGTCATGAGTTTGGTGCGACCACAGGACGCGAAAGGCGTTGTGGCTGGTTTGATGCGGTTTCGTTACGTCGTTCAGCTAGATTAAACAGTTTGACGGGTATTTGTCTTACCAAGCTAGATGTTATGGATGGGCTTAGCGAAGTAAAAATTTGTACAGGTTATGAGCTGGACGGCAAAGTAATTGATGTGCCGCCGATTGGCGCTGAGCAGTATGCGAAATGTAAGCCAGTATACGAAAGCATGCCAGGTTGGGAAGGTCAAACAGAAGGATGTAAGTCGTTAGATAATTTCCCAGTGGGTGCGGTGGCATATGTTAAGCGATTAGAGGAGCTTGTCGGCGTGCCTATTGATATTATATCTACTGGGCCAGAACGCACTGAAACCATCATTATTAGGGCACCATTTGACTCATAAGAAACATACTAGTTGGGTGCCTTGTGTTGAGCAAGGCTCGATAAATATGACTGCATTGCTATCGATTCATAGCCATTATGTCATTTCAAATAATTTACGGTTAGCATAACGTGTCTAAGAAAAGACCAGTTATTACAACACGTAAGTCTAAGGTTGAAGCGCCTGATCAAGAAAGCCTCATCAGTAAAAAACAGTTACTGGACTATCTTAAAGAGCAACAAACTCCACAAGACTGGCTCGCAATTTCTCGGGGGCTGGGCGTTGCCTCTAAGCGTTCGAAAAAAGCATTATCCAGTCAACTGGCGGAGTTGTTACGTACCGGGGAGTTACTGTTTAATAGAAAAGAACAGTATTGCTTAGTACAGCAAAGTGACCTCGAAGCAGGCACGGTTATTGGGCATGCTGACGGCTTTGGTTTTCTAAAATGCGAGGCCGGTGGCGATGATTTGTTTATTCCACCCCGGGAAATGCGCGCACTATTTAACGGTGACAAGGTACTGGCTGGCCGCGGAAAAGTTAATAGGCAAGGAAAGGTCGAAGCGCGAATTGTAGAAGTGCTAAGCAGACACGTTAAAACCATTGTGGGCCGGTTTTTCGATGTGATGGGTGTTTGTCATATAGAAGCCGAGAATAAACGTATTTTTCAACAAATCTTCATTCCTAGTGATGCAATATTAGGCGCTAAGGATGGGCAAATAGTCATGGTTGAAGTGACCCGTTACCCTTCAGCGCGTACTCAAGCGATTGGTAAAGTAGTTGAAGTGATGGGTGACCATATGGCGCCGGGTATGGAAATAGATATGGCCATACGGTCCTACGACTTACCGTATGAATGGTCTCAGCAAGTTTTAGACGAAGCTCAACAGTTTTCAATCGATACAAATGATGTGGATATCAGCGATAGAGTTGATGTGCGTAAGCTACCATTTGTCACGATAGACGGTGCGGATGCACGGGATTTTGATGACGCTGTTTATTGTAAAAAAACAGCAAATGGTTGGGTTCTGAGCGTTGCGATTGCCGACGTTTCACATTATGTAAAGCCTGGCTCAGCGATTGACAAAGAGGCTTATGAGCGCGGTAACTCGGTTTACTTTCCAGAAAAAGTTATTCCAATGTTGCCTGAAGTGCTGTCAAACGGCTTGTGTAGTTTAAACCCACTAGTCGATCGCTTATGCATGGTGTGTGAAATGCAGATAGATGAAGACGGCCGGATAACGGATTCAACATTTTATCAAGCAATTATGCATTCGCATGCGCGTTTAACTTATGACCAAGTAGGTGAAATGCTTGAAGGGAGCAATGCTTCTCTCGTAGCGAAAAACAGCACATTAATGCCGCACTTGTTAGAGCTTCATCGCTTGTATCAAGTGTTAAAAACAGCCGCAAATAATCGTGGTGCGCTTGAATTTGATACGATCGAAACATGCTTTGTTTTTGACGATGATAGAAAAATAAAAGCAATTGAGCCGTTAATTCGTCATGACGCGCATCGACTTATTGAAATGTGTATGGTGGCAGCGAATGCTGCAACAGCGCAATTCCTAGTAAAGCACAAGATACCTAATTTACTGCGTGTGCACGATGGGCCAAGTGTGGACAAGTTGCTGAAGCTAAGAAGTTTCTTGTCGGAAATAGGCCTAAGCCTTGGTGGTGGAGAAACGCCAACACCTAGTGATTACAAAGAACTCATTTCGAAAGTGAAGGATCGCGCCGATGCGCATTTAATAGAAACAGTTGCATTGAGATCAATGTCTCAGGCGCAGTACAGTCCTGAGCAGAAGGGGCACTTTGGGCTGGCATTAGAGTTGTACGCGCACTTTACATCTCCGATTCGCCGTTACCCTGATTTGCTAACACACCGAGCTATAAAACATATTATTAAGGCTAAAAACCCTAGCCGTTTTGAATATTCTGAGCCAGACATGGTTGACTTTGGAGAACATTGTTCTTTCTGTAATAGGCGAGCAGATGAAGCAACGAGAGATGTGGAAAGTTGGTTAAAGTGTGAGTTCATGTCCGATAAGGTGGGGGAAGAGTTTACGGGGATTGTTTCCTCCGTTACGTCGTTTGGTCTCTTTGTCGAGCTGGATAATATTCATATTGACGGCCTAATTCACGTGACGGCATTAGGGGACGATTATTATCACTTTGATGCAGGCAAGCATAGGTTATTGGGTGAGCGTACCAACAAGTCTTTTCGTTTAGGCGATGCGCTTAAGGTAAAGTTAGTGCGAGTGAGTTTAGACGATAAAAAAATTGATTTGGCCCTAGTGGGCGCTGAAACAAGTAGGAAGGTAGTGCCGAAACGTAAAAAAAGAAAAAAACGTTAATGGCTGAGTTGCAAACAATTTATGGCATACATGCGTCTGAGGCGCTTGTTGATAAAAGGCCCGATCGCATAGTGAGTGTTTGGTTCGATCAACAGCGGGTAGATAATAAGCTTAGCGCGCTAAAAGAACAATTGGCTCAAATAGGTCTCGCCTTTGAGTTGGTAGATAAAAAAACGTTAGATAAATTGTCAAAACATAGCAATCATCAAGGCGTGTTGATAACGGCAAAGTTACCTCAAGAGCTGAGTGAAGATGCGTTGAAGAATGTATTAGCGTTGAAAGAGGATAACGCTTTCTTTTTGGTATTAGATCAAGTGACCGACCCTCATAATCTGGGTGCTTGCTTAAGAACGGCATTAGCCGCCGGTGTGGATGGTGTTATCGTGCCAAAAGATAACGCGTGCAGGATAACCGCGACGGTGTGTAAAGTGGCTAGTGGAGCTGCAGAGGCGGTCCCTGTCTACCGAGTAACCAACTTAACAAGGACACTGAAATGGCTTAAAACACAGGGCGTTTGGTTGAGCGGCGCCGCTGGAGAGGCGGATAAAAGTATATTCGAATCTGACTTGTCGGGCTCTGTTGCTATTGTTATGGGCGCCGAAGGAAAAGGCTTAAGAAAGTTGACGCTAGAACAGTGTGACCAGCTAATAAAAATTCCGATGATTAATGATATGGAAAGTTTGAATGTTTCTGTCGCCGCGGGCATTGTATTGTATGAAGTAGTCCGACAAAACTCGCTTGTATCTATATAATAATATTTATTTAACTTACACTAGATTTAATTATGCAATCAATTACTTATACGTTACGCACATCAGATATAGTCGACTTTAATGAATACCATGCACGTAGGAATGGGGCGTATGGTAAGGGCATTACACGGCACCAAATAATTTGGCCAGGCGTGGTGGCTGTGGTGGCTTTATTCGTTGTTATGTCGACTAAACAGGCCCAAATGGGGGTGTACTTTTTGGTAGGAGCGTTTGTATGGTCATTAGCTGTACCAGCGTGGATGAACAAAAGATTCCGCGAACATGTATTGGACAATTTACCAGAAGAGATGGTTGATGAAACAGCAGGTGTTTACACATTAATTACACAACCTAAGGGTATAAAAGAGATAATGCCCACAGGAGAAAAGCTGATCACTTGGCGAGAAATACGCCGATTAGAAAAGACGAAAAGACATCTGTTTTTATACATAAGCGACGATGCAGCATTAATTATTCCCAAAGACAATATGACCGATGAAAGTAATATAGGTGAATTTAATAATGAAATAGTTGATGCTTTGAAAAAAGCAAGGAAATAGACGGTTAACTTGCTTTAATCTGGTCTAGGCTGTAGAATCGCGCGTTCGAATTTGTAGCTATATAAAACGCTACAACCCTTGCTTTACCTTCATTGTAAAAGGGAAGCTGATAATCCATAAGGAAATAGTATGAGACATTATGAAATAGTATTTTTGGTTCATCCGGATCAAAGTGCGCAGGTTCCTGCGATGATAGAACGTTATAGCGCAACCATTGAAGAAGGTAACGGTAAAATTCACCGCGTAGAAGATTGGGGCAGAAGGCAGCTTGCTTACCCTATCAATAAAATTCATAAAGCACATTACACGTTGATGAATATTGAATGCGGCCAAAGTGTCGTTGATGAACTTGAGAAATCATTTCGTTTCAATGATGCAGTGATTAGAAACCTTATAATGCGTTGTGATGATGCGGATTCAGGTACGACACCACTTGCGAAATCTAATGAAAAAGATTCTACTGATACTAAGTCTAAACGTGAATATAAAGAGCCAGCAGCTGCTCCTGTAGAAGCAAAAGCTAAAACAGAAGAAGGGGCAACTGAAGAGTAGTCTCTTCACTTCGCTCGTTATACACACAAAAAATTAAGGAATAAAAATGGCATTTGATAAAGGTTTTAGACGCCCACGTTACTGTAAATTTACAGCTGAAAACGTAAAACAAATCGATTATAAAGATATCGATACTTTGAAAGAATATATGACTGAGACAGGTAAAATTATGCCTGCTCGTGTTACTGGTGTTAAAGCAAAATACCAACGTCAATTAACGGCGGCTATTAAGCGAGCGCGTTTTTTATCGTTGATTCCATATTGCGACGCACACGAACGTTAGAGTAGACTCATTCGCAGCTTCGTCTGCGGATAAGCTTTTTGTATGAAAGCATTAGCAACATTTATCATGCAGGGTGGACGCCAAGCGACAGTTGTCGTGGCGGTGTTAGCGGTATTGTCGCTATTGTTCCCTCCGTTGGTTATTTTTAGTGTGGCGGCACTTTGTTTGGTTGCTTTGAGAAATGGAGCAACAGAGGCCGCTAGAGTTGTAATAGGCGCTACAGTAGCAACGGCCCTTATGGGGTTGGTAATACTTGGAACGCCCGTCATCTCCTTGACGTATTTGTTTATAATGTGGATGCCAGCGTTTCTTGTAGCACTTGTCTTACGAGAAACGGGGCAATTCAATAAAGCACTAGAAGTATTAGTGTTGCTGGGCATGCTAGCGGTGCTGGGCGTGTATATGATGGTTGATAATCCATCAGAACAATGGGCTTTGGGTATACAAAGTGCTATTGAAAAAATTAGTCAGCAGCAAGAGTTACCTGTTACGCAACAAGAGTTAAACGCGGGGATTGAATTTTGGTCCCATTACATGACAGGTATTGTGGTGGCCGGATCGTTAGCTACCCTTGTTTTGAGTTTGATATTAGCCAGATGGTGGCAAGGGTTGTTATATAACCCGGGTGGTTTTAGCGAAGAATTTGCCGACATTCGTTTATTACCAAGAGATGCGGTTGTGTTTGTTACGTTAATGTTTGCAGCGGCAATATTAAATAACGACTTAGCTGAAGTGTTATGGAATATTGATGTGCCCGTATTGTTATTATTTTTAATGGTCGGTATGTCAGTTGTACAAGGCATTGTTAAAAAGAAAAGTAAAGGGCGAGTAATTCTGGTTGTCTTTTATTTAGCTGTATTTTTTGTACCGCATTTGATGTTGCCAATTGTGTTAATTGGTTTGTCAGATGTTTGGATGGATTGGCGTCAGCGGTTGTAAAACGTGGCGAAAATAAAATTTTAATATTAATAGGATATGTGCGATGGACGTTATTCTTCTTGAAAAAGTAGCAAATTTAGGTGACTTAGGTGACAGGGTTTCTGTAAAACCAGGTTTTGGTCGTAACTTTTTAGTTCCCAATGGAAAAGCAGTGCTAGCAACTGCGGACCGTATTGAAGAGTTTGAAAAACGTAGAGCAGAGCTTGAAAAAGCGGCTGCTGCACGTTTATCTGATGCAGAAAAACGAGCTGAAGCAATTAATATACTGGCATTAGAAATAGCCCATCAAGCAGGTGAAGAGGGCAAGTTATTCGGTTCTGTAGGATTGACCGATATTATCAAATTAGCGGCAGATGCTGGTGTTGAAATTTCTAAGAATGAAGTTAAACTTCCTGACGGCCCAATTAGGCAAACAGGTGAGTTCGACATACTTGCGCATCTACACACAGATGTTGTTGCTACATTTAAGATAACGGTAGTAGCAGAAAGTTAAGTTAAGCTTATTTAAATAAAAAGCCGGCGCAATTTGCGCCGGCTTTTTATTTTGCCCGATAATTTTTGTGTTAAGTCTTCATGTACAATTAGCGTAAATAATTTGATATTACCGATGTATGCCTGAAAGCCAATTTAACTACGACATGCCTGACGAAACTGAGTTTCTCAGAGTGCCGCCGCATTCATTACAAGCCGAGCAGTCGGTGATTGGTGGTTTGATGTTGGATAACCATTGTTGGGATGTTGTCGCTGAGTTAGTCGCAGAAGAAGATTTTTATCGTAAAGATCATCGACTTATCTTTGGGGCCATTGCTAATTTAGCCAAGCAGGATGAGCCATTTGATGTGGTGACTATTTCAGAAGTATTGGAAAAAACAGCTGATTTGGACACGGTAGGTGGCTTGGCTTACTTAGGTACGTTGGCAAAAGACACACCGAGTGCGGCGAATATCAAAAGTTATGCTGATATTGTTCGCCAACGTTCTGTTCGTCGTCAATTAATACACATTGGTAACGAAATAGCAGATTCGGGATTTGATACAGCGGGTGGCGAAATTTCCGCGTTGTTAGATGATGCTGAAACAAAAGTTTTTCGTATTGCGGAACAAGGGGCCAAAGGTAAAAATGGCTTTGAACCGATTAAAGATATATTGGCGAAAGCCGTTACCCGTATCACAGAACTACACAAAACCGGTGATGCCATAACAGGCGTGAGTACAGGCTTTAAAGATTTAGATGAAATGACATCTGGTCTACAACCGGCCGATTTAATTATTGTGGCGGGGCGGCCTTCAATGGGCAAAACTAGTTTTGCGATGAATCTTGCTGAGAATGTTGGTATACAAAGCGGCTTGCCCGTCGCTGTGTTTAGTATGGAGATGCCAGGTGATTCCTTAGCAATGAGAATGATGTCATCATTGGGGCGTATTGATTCGCATAAAGTGCGTACAGGGCAATTAGAAGATGATGAATGGCCACGTATGCAGTCCTCAATTAATCTACTAGCAGAAGCTAAGTTATTTATTGATGATACCGCGGCGCTCAGCCCAGTTGAAGTTCGAGCAAGATCGCGTCGTTTAATGAAAGAGCATGGGCAGTTAGGTCTGATTGTATTAGATTACTTGCAGCTGATGCAGTCGCCCTCGAGTAGTGAAAGCAGGGTGGCCGAGATTTCCGATATCTCACGGTCGCTTAAAGCGTTAGCAAAGGAATTAAATGTACCTGTGATTGCGCTGTCACAATTGAACCGTAATCTTGAACAACGACCTAACAAGCGGCCTGTAATGTCTGACTTAAGGGAGTCAGGAAGTATCGAGCAGGATGCGGACGTTATTGTGTTTATTTATAGAGATGAAGTGTACAACGAGGATTCACCCGAAAAAGGCATCGCCGAAATTATTATTGGCAAACAGCGAAACGGCCCCATTGGTACTTGTCGATTAACATTTTTGGGGCAATACACGCGTTTCGAAAATTATGCACATGACCCGTATGCGGATGACGACTATTAATGCGATTTTGTATTCTTGATGACCTAAATGCATCTGGTTTATTAGTTGAACAAAAGAATGATTAATCAGGCTGTTGCAGAAATAGATTTAGGTGCTCTTAAGCATAATTTATCGATTGTAAAAAAAGCAGCGTTCCAATCTAAGGTAATGGCGGTGATTAAGGCAGATGCATATGGTCATGGCATGCATCGGATTGCCCAAACACTAGTTGATGCAGATGCCTTTGCGGTGGCACGTGTTGATGAAGCGATTGAGCTTCGTAATGCTAATATCAAACACCCTATCGTTGTATTAGCAGGCTTCAATAGTGCTTCGGACTTAGTACGCTGTAATGAGTTTGAGTTGGATGTTGTTATTCATTGTGAGCAACAAATCGAACTATTAAACCAGGCCAGTTTAGAAAAACCATTAACAGTTTGGGTGAAAATAAACACGGGGATGAATCGTTTAGGGTTTAATGCAACAGAAGTTACATCTGTGTTTAACCGCCTTGAACTTAATCAAAACATTAGGCAACCATTTAAATTAATGACGCACTTGGCGTGTGCTGATGATATTCATTCGGACATTACAACTGAGCAAATCACATTATTTGATGAACTTGCTAGCAGTACAACAGGTGAACAAAGTATTGCTAATTCTGCGGGATTGTTGGCTTGGTCCTTTGCGCAACGCCAATGGGTAAGGCCAGGCATTATGTTATATGGTGGAAGCCCATTTTGTGACAAAGCAGCAGAAGACAATGGGTTGAGGCCTGTCATGACACTCAAAAGTAACATCTTGGCCATACGCCGTGTAAACAATGGCCAGTCTATCGGTTATGGTGGCGCCTGGACGGCGCCGAAAACAAGTTTGATTGCAACGGTAGGCATAGGCTATGGAGATGGCTACCCTCGGCATGCTGTAACGGGAACGCCAGTGTTAATTAACAAGCAAAGGGCCCATCTAGTGGGGCGAGTTTCAATGGATTCAATTATGGTTGATATCACTGATTGTAGAGATGTTAGTATTCGTGATGACGTTGTTCTATGGGGTCGTGGCTTGCCAATTGAAGAAATAGCTAACGCGAGCGGAACTATATCGTATGATCTGATGTGCGGTGTGACAGGAAGAGTGCCTCGCCGTTATATTGAGGGCAAGTAAGTGGTCGTTAAGAGTAAGGTTTTATACCACTGCAGGGAGTGCGGTGCCAGTGCTACTAAATGGGCTGGGCAGTGCCAAGATTGCCATGCGTGGAATACGCTTGATGAATCAGTTAAATCTGGTTCTTCAAATAATAGCAGATTTAGTGGGTATGCTGATCAAGCGCAATCTGCTCAGGTTGTGAGTTTGTCTGATGTGGAAACCACTAACGTTGAACGCACATTAACTGGACTTAGTGAGTTAGACCGTGTGCTGGGTGGAGGCATTGTGCCGGGTTCGGCTATTTTGTTAGGTGGAGACCCTGGGATTGGCAAGTCCACATTGTTGCTACAAACAATGGCGACATTAAGTGAGCGTGTTAATACGTTATATGTCAGTGGTGAAGAATCAGCTCAACAAGTCAGCATGCGCGCGACACGGCTGCAGCTAGTTGTAGATAAGGTGAAAATACTCTGTGAAATATCACTTGAGACCATCTTAGCCACAGCAGAAAAATTATCGTCAGAGGTATTGGTGATCGACTCTATTCAAACGGTGTTTACTGATGAGTTGCAATCAGCACCCGGTTCAGTAGGCCAAGTGCGAGAATGTGCTGCACGACTTGTGCGGTTTGCTAAACGCACCAATACAACCATTTTTTTAATTGGTCACGTCACCAAAGAAGGCACTATTGCGGGTCCGCGAGTGCTTGAACATATGGTGGACTCAGTGCTTTATTTTGAAGGTGATTCGGGGAGCCGCTTCCGAGTGATTCGGGCTATCAAAAATCGCTTTGGTGCTGTCAATGAGTTGGGTGTCTTTGCGATGACTGAAAAAGGTCTACGAGAAGTCAGTAACCCATCCGCTATCTTTCTATCGCGCCATGAACAAGAGGTGCCTGGCAGTGTGGTAATGGTTACTCGCGAGGGTTCAAGGCCATTATTGGTAGAGGTTCAAGCATTGGTTGATGAAAGTCATTTCGGCAACCCAAGAAGGGTGACTGTAGGAATGGATCAAAATCGTTTAGCTATGTTGTTGGCCATATTGCATCGCCACGGACAATGTTCGTTATTGGATCAAGATGTATTTGTTAATATTGTGGGCGGTTTGAGAGTGATGGAGACGGGCGGTGATTTGGCCGTGGTGGCTGCGCTGATGTCTAGTTTTAAGTCCAAAAACATCCCTAAAGATTGGATCGTTTTTGGCGAGCTAGGTTTGTCTGGCGAAGTAAGGCCGGTGCCAAATGGGGAAGAACGCTTAAGAGAAGCAGCAAAACACGGTTTCAAAATAGCGATTGCGCCTAAAGGGAATGTGCCTAAGGGCGGGGTAAAAGGTTTGGAGATAAAGACGGTCAGTGTGTTGCGCGATGCGCTGGAATTTATTTAATGCTCAAAGGTGCTCAAGGTTATTCAGTAAAAAAAACATACTTATTATTGTTAATGCGAAATTTAGCATTGTGTTCTAACTTTGCTTCATTTTCTGTCGGTTTTCCATCAATGGATATTTCAATATCATCAATTAATTTCGAAATATAGTAACCACTTTGTCTTTTGGCAATGATGGCTGGCACTTGCTCATCCTGTTTGATTTCAGTTAATGCGGAGCTGAGCGTGATGACGCGACCAATATCTGAACCGCTCATGATTTGCAAGTTGGCTGTTGTGCTGCTTTTTTTGACGTTTTTAACGACTTTTGCGGGCTCTTGTTCATTTTGAGACAAGTTAACAAAATCAACAATATCATCGGTGAATAAAAGTTCGTGTTTGGCAAGCCGCACCCTATCGCCTTGTTGTAAAGGTTGTTTTTTTATGGGCTTACCATCGATGAATGATGGGAACTGGTCAGTTACGCTTTCAATGTAATATTGGTTGCCTTCAAAACTAACCGTTAGATGTGTTGGTGCAATGGCAAGGCTATCAATAGAAAATGTGTTAGTTACATCTCTACCAATGGTTACCGTGTCGTCTTCTAATAAGTGAAAGACTTCAACAATTTTGCCTTTAAAAAAGAGGGTGAACTTAGCCATACATATAATAAGCGTGATAATTTAATTAAGTATAGTAAAAAAAAGTAAAAAATGTATTTTTGGTGGTTAATTCTTTATTTTAATTAGCTTAATCGCATTGCTCTCCATTTGAATGATTTCTATTGGATGATCATAGAGTTTCAAGCTAGTACCAGGCTCAGGAATCGCCTCTAGGTACTCCATAATGAGGCCATTTAAAGTTTTTGGACCAGACGTGGGTAAAGACCAATTTAATGAACGATTTAGTTCTCGTATGGTTATATTGGCGCTGATTAGCAGCGAACCATCCTCCTTTTTTTGGATGTCTGGAGAGCTATCAGACGGGTCTGTAGTGAATTCGCCAATTACCTCTTCTAGAACATCTTGAAGCGTGATGATGCCTAAAATAACACCGTATTCATTAACAACGATTGCAAAACTGAGTTTGTTTTTTTGGAAGTTGATGAGTTGTGTATAAAGCGACGTATTATTTGGAATGAAGTAGGGCTCTGACATCAGCTCTATCAATGTTGATATGCCTAGATCTTTATTAATAAGGACTGAGGAGGTGTTTTTTATCCTAATGACGCCTTGAATTTTCTCTATGTTTTCATCGAAAACAGGAAGGTTTGAATAAGATGAATTTAAAAGCTGTTTTCTTATTTCTTCAATATCATCACTTAAGTCAATCCCAGATGTTTCATTAGCTGGAATCATGATGTCCTCAACCGTTGAGTGCTCAAGATCGAGAATGCCAAGTAACATGTCTTTATGTTGCCGAGGGATTAACACACCGGCTTCCGTGACGACAGTTCGAAGCTCGTCAGTTTGCATGGCATCGATTTTTTGTTCATTAATATCGATACCAAATAGTTTCAATAACATACTTGATAGGCTATTAATAATCCAAACAATCGGGTAAAGAATTTTTAGTAACGGTGTGTAGATAAGCGCAGCAGGAAAAGCAAGCCGTTCAGGATGAAGAGCGGCCCATGTTTTTGGTGCAACTTCAGAAAAAATAAGAATTATAAAAGTTAGCAACCCAGCTGCAATAGCTATCCCAGCTTCTCCGTACAACCGTAATGCAATGATAGTGGCAATAGACGAAGCGAAAATATTTATGAAGTTATTGCCCAATAAAATAAGGCCTATCAGGCGGTCTGGCCTTTGCAGTAGTTTATAGGCCAGTTCGGCACCAAGTTTATTGTTTTTAATATGGTGTAACAGCCGGTAGCGGTTAAGGCGCATTAATGCTGTTTCAGATCCTGAAAAAAATGCGGATAAGACAACAAGCAGGGCGAGGATGCCGAATAAAGCACCTAGGGATAAATCAGTCAAAACGTAAGCTCAATTGTGATGGTTCGTTTTATAGATAGGTTGGCTATGTATAACGCTAATTATAGTAGCGAATGGTAACAATAATTCGCTAATTTAGAAGTTTTCAAAAGATAATGTTCACTAAGCGTCAGTTTTTTGACATACTATGAAGCAAATAATAATAAATTCTCCCTATGTTCCTATGTCTATAAAAGATGTTTTGATAATTGATGAAGATGATGTCAGGCGTGCAGATGTGTCTGCGGTGATGAGTTTTATTGATTTTAACGTTACGCATACATCCATTCCTAAATTAATGAAATTAGATGTTAATGCCCAGCCTTCTCTAATCGTGTTATGTGAGGGTGCTACTTATACAGAAACAGTAATAAATAAATTATTCGAAAAGAATATTATTCAACAACCTTTTTTGTATCTTTTTAATAAGGGTCAAAGCGCGTCTATCCCTAAATCATTGAAGAGGTATATGGTGCCTTTGGAGTGGCCATCTAACTATCAGAAATTGATTGAGGGGTTACGCAAAATTCAAATTGCGACAGGCGAAATTAATGATGAAGTGTCTCAGCGAGCGTCAGAGCTGTTTAGAAGTTTGGTTGGCAATAGCCAAGAAGTTCAACGAGTTAGGCAGCTTATTCAACAAGTGTGTGTAACGGATGCTACGGTATTGATATTAGGTGAGTCTGGTACGGGTAAAGAGGTTATTGCGCGAAATATTCATTATCACTCAAGTAGGAGAAATAAAGCGTTCGTGCCAATAAATTGTGGCGCAATTCCTGGAGAGTTGCTTGAGAGTGAATTATTTGGCCATGAAAAAGGTGCGTTTACTGGTGCGTTAACGGCGCGCCAAGGCCGGTTTTCTTTGGCTGAAGGCGGTACGTTATTTCTAGATGAAATTGGTGATATGCCGTTACAGATGCAGGTAAAGTTGCTGAGGGTATTACAAGAAAGAGTGTTTGAAAAAGTGGGTAGTGATAAGCCAATTAAATGCGATGTGCGTATTATTGCTGCTACACACCGTGATTTAAAAAAAGAGATTGAAAAAGGCGAGTTTAGAGAAGATTTATTTTATCGCTTGGATGTTTTCCCAATTGAAATAGGACCATTACGTTCACGGGTGGATGATATACCGGTGTTAATAAACGAATTGGTCCAACGCATTGAGCATGATAATAAAGGGTCGGTGCGTTTTACAGCGTCGGCAATGATGGCGTTGTGCCAGCACGACTGGCCTGGAAACGTGAGGGAGCTTGCGAATATGATTGAGCGTTTAGCAATCATTCATGCTTACGGTATTGTCGATGTGAAGGATTTGCCTGAAAAATTTCATGTATATTCGACTAAGGTTGTGCAGCCTCAAGAAGGTATTGTTTTACAAGAAGATTTTTTATCACCCCCCGCAATGTCTAAACCTAGTGTTAACTCAACATTGCCCCGACATTCGCAAAATATTATCCCTGAACAAGGTCTAGATCTTAAAGAGCATATGAGTAATCTCGAGTGCTCACTCATTCAGCAGGCTTTAGATGAAACCAATGGTGTGGTTGCGCACGCAGCGAAACGGCTCAATATGCGACGAACTACGTTGGTAGAAAAAATGCGTAAGCACGATATACAGCGTCCGGAGTTATAACTGTCCAATATTTGACGCAGCATTAAATCTGTGCGTTTAAATCATTGAATTAAAACGGAAATAAATATGGAATGATTTTTGCTTTGTGGTTTGTATAGTAAATATATAACTGCAAATTATGAGACAAATAGCTAGCACTGAATTATTAAATAAAAACATTCCTTTAGAAAATGCATTTCATGCATTTAATGAGGTGTCTGAACGTCTTACAGAGTCATATCAATTATTGGAACAGCAAGTTATAGGGTTGTCGGCTGAGTTATCTGAAGCCAACACCGAAAAGCTTAGATTTTTGTCAGAAAAAGAGCAGTTGGCAGACCAACTCGAATGCATGCTAGAGTCATTGCCGGGTGCAGTCATTGTATTAAATGGTGATAGTACAATTATCAAGGCGAATGCTTGTGCTCGAGAATGGCTAGCAGCCAGTTTGATTGGCAAGCGCTGGTGCGATATAGAACGAGCATACTTGGTTGATTCTGAACAATTAGATAACGAATACTTACTAGAAGATAACCGAATTATTGCATTGTCGAAAACCACATTGCAGTCTCATCAAGGCTTCGTCATATTATTAAGCGACATTACTCAGCAGCGGGAACTTCATCAGCAGCTTGAACACAAGGAAAAATTAGCCGCGATGGGTAAGTTTTCAGCAGGGTTGGCGCATCAAATTCGCACACCTTTAAGTTCAGCTCTCCTGTATGCATCTCAACTGAACTCAGGGTTGCCTGATGCTGAATTAGAAAAAAAATATTCAGCGAAATTACTTGAGCGCTTGAGACATATCAACAATCAAGTGTCGGATATGCTTGGCTATGCCCATAAAGGGCATTTTAGAAAGGCTGTATACAATTTACAGAATATAGTATTTCAGCTAACAAGCGCTTATCAATCTAGCGCAGCCAATATTACATTTGAAGCGCACAGTATTGGCAATAACGTGTCTGTTCAAATTAGTAAAGATGCGTTAATCGGTGCCATAGATAACTTAATTAACAATGCGATTGACGCCAATGGTGGTGTGGGCGAGATACGTTGTCTTATTAAAACAGTAAACGAAAACGTTTTGAGCATATCCGTTAGTGATCAAGGTGCTGGTTTGCCGGCATCAGAAGTTGCGCAGGTGTTCGAAGCGTTTTATACAAATAAGGCTGAAGGAACAGGTCTAGGTTTGGCGGTTGTTAAAGAGATAGTGAATGCCCATGGTGGCAGTATTACGTGTGACTCAACAGAGGGCGTTGGCACGACATTTACGATGTTAATGCCGGTGGTGATTGAAGGAAAGGTCTTAGAAATGGAGGAAACAGCATGAATGAAATTGATGTGTTGATTGTCGAAGATGACCCGTCGCTTCAAGAAGCGGTTCAAGACGCTTTGGCGATGTATAAAACAGTGTGCGCAAGTAATGGGGATGAAGCCCTACAGGTGCTTGAAACCCACCGTGCAAGGTTGGTGATTAGTGATGTGCAAATGAAACCTATGGATGGGTTTAAATTATTAGAAAATTTAAAAAGTCGTTTTCCGAACCTTCCTGTTTTATTAATGACGGCATTCGCAACGGTTGATAAGGCGGTAAAGGCGATGCAGTTGGGCGCATCAGATTATTTAACGAAACCGTTTGAGTTTGATTTGTTGCTTCATAAAGTTGAACAAACAATTGCGCCGAAGCAAGCATCTTTTGGAGAAATGCCCAGCAAAGATAGAAGCATGCAAGATATTGTTGCACTGGCGGGTCGGGTAGCAAAAAGTGACGCAACGGTTTTAATTCAGGGTGAAAGCGGTACTGGCAAAGAAGTGTTGGCGCGGTTTATTCACAAGAATTCATTAAGAGATAAAAAGCCTTTTGTCGCTATAAATTGTGCAGCTATTCCTGAAAACATGCTTGAAGCGATGTTGTTTGGCTATGAAAAAGGTGCTTTTACAGGGGCGCATCAAATGACTCAGGGCAAATTTGAGCAAGCTCAAGGTGGTACGTTGTTGCTTGATGAGATATCGGAAATGAATATTTCATTACAGGCTAAGTTGTTACGCGTTTTACAAGAAAAAGAAATTGAACGTTTGGGCGGTAAGAAAACAATTTCATTGGATGTGCGCGTGTTAGCAACAACGAATAGGAACTTACGAGAATATGTAAATGAAGCGAAGTTTAGAGAAGATTTGCTGTACAGAATCAATGTGTTTCCCATAACAATTCCACCGCTTAGGGAGCGAAAGTCTGATGTATTAGCATTAGCAAAAACTTTATTAGCTAGGCATCAGGGTCAATTAGGCGCTGTCCCTATGCTATCAAAAGAAGCCATTAAATCGCTTGAAAATTATCCCTGGAAGGGGAATGTCAGGGAGCTTGAAAATGTCATACAACGTGCGTTGATTATGACATCTGGTTCCGTTATCGAGGACTGTGACTTGGTCTTCGAGACAGAACAATCTTCTACAATGAGCACAACAAAAAATGAAGAAGCCGTTGTTAAAGGTTTAAGCCAGGGTGTTAAAGCAGCTGAAGATGAGCTGATTTTGGAAACCTTAAAGGATGTGAATGGCAGCCGAAAAAACACAGCTGAACGATTGGGGATAAGTGCTAGAACCCTGCGATATAAAATCGCCAGAATGAAAGACTCCGGCATAACCATCCCGGCATAACCCCTTAAGAGATAGGAAAATACTTATGAGTAATATAGAAATTAACAATGTTTTAGCGCAGATGCGCGCGATGTCATCGCAAGTGCAAGGTGTTGAAGCTGCCCCTGTTGTAACAAACAATACCAAAGATTTTTCTAGTATGTTGAGCGAGTCAATTGAGGCGGTTAATAAAACGCAAATGGAGGCAGGGGCGCTTTCAACAGCGTTCACTAAAGGTGAAACGGATGCCAGTTTGGCGGAAGTTATGGTGTCTTTGCAAAAAGCGAGTATGTCCTTCCAAACGGTCATGCAAACACGAAACAAACTGGTTGAAGCGTATAAAGATGTTATGCGGATGTCGATGTAGCATTATTTTTATCAACCTAGCTAGCTAATAATTAAGGAACAAAGCATGTCAATACCAGCAGAGCAAGCAGCAATGCAATTACAAGCCTCGCCAAATCATATGATTCGTCAGTTGGGCGTTATGGTGGCGCTTGCGGTGAGTGTCGCACTGGGTGTGGCGGTGGTGTTGTGGTCGCAAACGCCTAATTACGGACTGTTGTATAGCAACGTAGGGGATCGTGAGCTCAGTGCAGTAGTGTCTGGTCTTCAGCAATCAGGGGTCGATTATAAGATTGATGCAGCATCGGGTACGGTTATGGTACCCGCATCGATGGTAGACGAATTGCGGCTAAAACTAGCGGGTCTTGGCCTGCCTCGTGGCGGCGGGGGAAGTGGCTTTGAGTTACTAGAAAAAGATATGGGTTTTGGAACGAGCCAATCGATTGAAAAGGTGCGGATTCAACGGGCCCTTCAAGGTGAAATTGCTCGTTCAATTGTGACGATACAAAGTGTACGTTCAGCGCGTGTGTTATTGGCCATTCCAAAACAATCAGTGTTTTTAAGGGATCGAAAAAAACCGAGTGCTTCAGTCGTTGTTGATTTGTACCAAGGCCGTTCGCTTAAAAAAAGCGAAGTGGCTGCTATTTTACACTTGGTTTCTTCGGCAGTACCGCAGCTTGATCCTACACAAGTGACTGTTGTTGACCAACGAGGCACAATGCTTAGCTCAAAGTCGTCTGACGACACCATGTCAATGACCAGCAATCAGTTTGAGTTTAAACAAGGTGTTGAAGAACATTTAATTGGCAGAGTGGAGTCAATACTTCAACCTATAGTAGGGGCTGGCGCTATTAGAGCTTCTGTGTCTGCGGATGTTGATTTTACCGTGACAGAACAAACTCAAGAACAATATAACCCGGATTTGCCAGCGCTTAGGAGTGAGCAAATAACGGAAGAACAAAATAGTTTGCCCGGTGCTCAAGGTATACCGGGTGCGTTATCTAATCAACCTCCTCAAGCCGGTGAAGCACCAGAGGTGATTGAAAACCTTGCAGGAGTTGAAGGTGCAGAGCCTGTGCCAGTTAGTGCGTCGAACTCGAATAAGCGTTCGATTAAAAATTACGAGTTAAACAAAAAGATTAGCCATACTCAATTATCAACTGGGCGATTGAAAAGGGTTTCTGTGGCAGCGGTTATCGATAACAAACGTGATGTGGGTGAAGACGGTCAGGCAACGTCAGAACCTTATACAGCTGAAGAGTTGGCGAAATTTAGTAACTTAGTGAAGGAAGCAATAGGTTATAACGAACTGCGGGGTGACAGCGTTACTGTATCTAACTTGGCATTCATGCAACCAGCTACGCCCGAGGCGTTGCCAGAAATACCCATGATGGAGCAACCGTGGTTTTGGGATGTTGTAAAACAAGCTGTCGGTGGTGTCTTTGCTTTGTTATTGGTCTTTTTGGTTTTAAAACCAACAATCAAAAGCTTACTGGCTAAGCCGGAAGTGGCGATGCTCCCTGCAGGCCCTCATGGAATGATGGTGGGTCCAGATGGCCTGTCAATTCCAGCCCCGATGGGGCAAGAAGGAGGTGCCAGTTTAGGGTTAGACAGCGATGAAGAGTTGATGCGTTTAGAAGCGCCGAAAAGTTATGAGCAACGTTTAGAAATGGCCCAAAAAATTGCCGGAGAAGACCCTAAACGAGTTGCACAAGTAATGAAAACCTGGATACAAGACTAATGGAAGAAGAAGCAAAAACAGAAGGCTCAATGAGTGGCGTTGAAAAAGCCGCGGTGTTGTTACTGTCTTTAGGCGAGGATCATGCCGCTGGTGTGATGAAGCATATGGGGCCCAAAGAAGTTCAGCAAGTTGGTTCGGCGATGGCTACATTAGAAAATGTTACAACTGAAACGTTAGACTCAGTTGTTGGCCTTTTTATTACCACCATTGGCGGGCAAACAGCCTTAGGGATCGATTCGGACAAATACATTAAGAATGTATTAACCAATGCCCTAGGAGCAGATAAAGCGGGCGGTGTTATTGACCGTATTTTGTTGGGAAGAAACTCTAAAGGTTTGGAGCAGCTGAAATGGATGGACCCACGGTCAATAGCTGATTTGATTCGACTGGAGCATCCGCAAATTATTGCCATTGTGTTGTCCTATTTAGATAGCGACCAAGCGGCTGAAGCACTGAGCTACCTTCCAGCAAAAACAAGGTCGGATGTTTTGTTACGCGTGGCCGTTATGGAAGGGGTTCAACCTGCGGCCCTTCAAGAATTGGATGCGATTATGGAAAAGCAACTATCGGGTGGTTCAGGCGTTCAAACCGCAGCGATGGGCGGTATTCAATCGGCTGCAAACATGCTTAACTTTATGGAAGGCTCAATGAGTGCAGAGTTGATTGATTCGGTCGTTGAGTCAGATGAAGAAATTGGCCAGCTTATTCAAGATAAAATGTTTGTATTTGATAACCTTATTGATGTGGATGATAGAGGCATTCAAGGACTATTGAAGGAAATCTCTACAGATGTTTTGACCTTGGCACTAAGAGCAGCCGAAGAAGGCCTAAAAGAAAAAGTGTTTGCAAATATGTCTAAACGAGCCGCTGAAATGTTGCGTGACGATATGGAGGCTGCGCCACCCGTAAAAGTAAGTGATGTTGAGGCGGCGCAAAAAGAAGTGTTAATTATCGCAAGGCGCTTGTCCGACTCAGGTGAAATTTCACTAGGCGGTGGTGGAGGCGACGAGTTTGTCTAGTTCTTCAGACGGAAAAACTGTTTCATCTTGGCAGTTTCCATCCTTTGGCGCGTCTGGTTCTTCTGATGTTGCAATTGAAGATCTAAAAGCATTAACAGCATCAGATGTAGAAAAGATTCAACTTCAAGCCCAAAAAGAGGCTGCAGAACAAGGTTACCAAGAAGGATTGAAGAAGGGGGTGCAGGCGGGCGAAGCTCAAGTGTTGGCAAGTGCGCAAAGGTTAGAAGAAGTGATAAAGTCGCTGGCCGCACCAATGGATGAATTTGATGAGCGTGTGGAGCATGAATTGGTGACGTTAGCGATTCAAATTGCTAAACAATTGATACGGCGTGAACTAAAAGCAGACTCTGGACAGGTTGTTGCTGTCGCTAAAGAGGCTATTGCTGCATTGCCATCGAGCTCGCAAAATATTGAGCTACATTTGCACCCGGATGATGCTGCCTTGGTGAAGTCAGCATTGTCTATAGACGACACAAGCGAGGACAGGTGGCGGCTTATTGAAGACCCTGTTATTACGCGCGGGGGCTGTCGTGTGAAGACGAATGCATCAACTATCGATGCAACTATAGAGAACAGATTAGCTACTATCATTGCTGAAGCGCTAGGTGATCAAAGAGAACCTAAGTGATAGAAAGCATTACAAAACAACGTTCGGAAAAATGGCTGGCACGATTAGCATCGTATAAAAGTCGAATCCTAGAAACCAAACCTATGTTGGTCGAAGGTAAGCTAACGAGAATGGTGGGGTTAACATTAGAAGCGGTCGGTTGCCGTTCAACAATTGGTGGAAGGTGCTTGATAGAAACCATTGATGGTGCACGAACTGAAGCCGAAGTGGTCGGTTTTTCAGGAGAGCGTTTATATCTCATGCCAACGGGGGATATCCGAGGTCTAGAGCAAGACTGTCGTGTGATTCCACTGGGATTAACGAGCATGGCGCATGTAGGGCCAAATTTATTGGGTCGAGTTGTAGATGGTTCAGGGAAACCAATTGATGGTAAGGGGGCGATACATACGGTGGATACGGTTCCACTTCATGGGCGGCCCATAAACCCGTTAGGGCGAACACCTATTTCTGAACCCTTAGACGTCGGTGTTAGAGCCATTAATTCGTTATTAACGGTGGGGCGTGGGCAAAGAATAGGATTGTTTGCTGGCAGTGGTGTCGGTAAAAGTGTATTGCTGGGGATGATGACCCGGTATACAACAGCAGACATTATTGTTGTTGGTTTGATCGGGGAACGTGGCCGTGAGGTGAATGAATTTGTACGCAAAAACCTTGGGGATGAAGGTTTGGCTAGAGCGGTAGTTGTTGCTACGCCAGCGGATCATCCGCCCTTAATGCGC